>Ga0247844_1001225_pt1 | contig 49082 bp, 37 predicted proteins | sample LaCtaG_FD_192421 | JGI IMG/M metagenome (GOLD analysis project Ga0247844, IMG submission 192421) | Freshwater microbial communities from meromictic Lake La Cruz, Castile-La Mancha, Spain - LaCruzMarch201714.5m_1 | ecosystem: Environmental > Aquatic > Freshwater > Lake | place: Spain: Castile-La... | reverse complement strand
CGGCGCGCCCAGATGCGGTCACGTCGGAGCGCGGTGCCCCCGCGCGCCGTGACCCGACAGGCGCCATCGTTGTCGGGTTACGGCGCGCGATAAGTCTCGGCTCGCGGGGCTCGTGCTAGGCTATGTCCAAGACCGCCACTGTCCCGGGAGACGCCCATGTCCCAGACCGCCCTTGCCGAACCGCGCCGCACGCGGCCCGAGTCGGCGTGTCTCCCGCCACCCTCTGCGGCCGGCCGCTATGTCTCGGAGGAGGAGTACTGGCTCAACTACTACCTCGAGTCCGACGTTCACTATGAATGGAACAACGGACGTCTGGAGGAAAAGCCGGTGTCCAACTACGAGACCTACCTTGTCTACGAATGGTTCATGCACCTGCTACGGCTGTTTCTTGACTCCCGGCCCATCGCCAAGATGGTGGCGCTGGAGATGGGGTTTCGACTGCCGCTGCCGACCGGCACCGTCATCCGCAAGCCCGATTTCGGCGTGGTCTGCAATGAGAACCCCCAACCGCTGTTGCCGCTCGATGCCTCCTATCACGGCGTTTTCGACCTCTGCGTCGAGGCCCTGTCGGATCAGGACCGCCGCGACATCGTGCGCGACACCGTGGTCAAGAAGGCCGAGTATGCCGCCGGCGGCGTCCCGGAATACTACATCCTGCACCGGGAGCCGGAGCATCAGGCGTTCTTTATCCGCACGGCGGCCGGTGTCTATGTCCCCATTACGCCCGACGACGGCGTGATCCGCTCGCGGGTCTTGCCCGGCCTGCAGTTCCGCGTGGCCGACCTCTGCCGCCGGCCCGAACACGGCGCACTGCGCGATGATCCGGTCTACGCCGCCTTCGTGCTGCCAGGCTGGCGCGCCGCCGAGGAGCACGCCGCGGCCCAGGCGCAGGCCCGGCAGCAGGCCGAACAGCACGCCGCGGCCCAGGCGCAGGCCCGGCAGCAGGCCGAACAGCACGCCGCCGCCGAATCAAGCCGCGCCGACCACGAGGCCCAGGCGCGCCGGGAAGCCGAGCGGCGAGCACAGGAGGCCGAGCAGGCATTGGCCCGGCTCCAGGCACAACTCGCAGGCCGCGACACTGCCCAGTGACCGGCGCCGCCGGGACCGCCGCACCCCACCGAGACCGGGCAAGTATTCGCGATATGCTGCCGATCGCGACCTGGGAGCGCCGGCATCTTGCCGGCCCCGGCGCGGAGCGCCGTTTTCCGGCTTCCACGCGGAAGCAGGGGAGCAAGTGCGGGCGCTTCGCGTCCATGGTCAAGACCGGACGCGGAGCGCCCGCCCGGCATTCCCACGCCGGAGCGTGGGAACGAGAGCGAACTCCCGTTAAGGACCAATCTCTCGGCGTGCAGGGCTCGTGCTAGGCTATGTCCAAGACCGCCACTGTCCCGGGAGACGCCCATGTCGCAGACCGCCCTTGCCGAACCGCGCCGCACGCGGCCTGAACCGGCGTGTGTCCCGTCACCCTCCGCGGCCGGCCGCTGCGTCTCGGAGGAAGAGTACTGGCTCAACTACTACCTCGAGTCTGACGTTCACTATGAATGGAACAACGGGCGTCTGGAGGAAAAGCCGGTGTCCAACTACGAGACCTACCTTGTCTACGAATGGTTCATGCACCTGCTACGGCTGTTTCTTGACTCCCGGCCCATCGCCAAGATGGTGGCGCTGGAGATGGGGTTTCGACTGCCGCTGCCGACCGGCACCGTCATCCGCAAGCCCGATTTCGGCGTGGTCTGCAATGACAACCCCCAGCCGCTGTTGCCGCTCGATGCCTCCTATCACGGCGTTTTCGACCTCTGTGTCGAGGCCCTGTCGGATCAGGATCGCCGCGGCATCGTGCGTGACACCCTGGTCAAGAAGGCCGAGTATGCCGCCGGCGGCGTCCCGGAATACTACATCCTGCACCGGGAGCCGGAGCATCAGGCGTTCTTCACCCGCACGGCGGCGGGTGTCTATGTACCCATCCCGCCGGACGACGGTGTGATCCGCTCGCGGGTCTTGCCCGGCCTGCAGTTCCGCTTGGACGACCTCTGCCGCCGACCCGAACACGGCGCACTGCGCGATGATCCGGTCTACGCCGCCTTCGTGCTGCCAGGCTGGCGCGCCGCCGAGGAGCACGCCGCGGCCCAGGCGCAGGCCCGGCAGCAGGCCGAACAGCAGGCCGCCGCCGAAGCGAGCCGCGCCGACACCGAGGCCCAGGCGCGCCGGCAGGCCGAGCGGCGAGCGCAGGACGCGGAGCAAGCACTTGCCCGGCTCCAGGCACAACTGGCAGGCCACGACGCCGCGCAGTGACCGGCGTCGGGCGGTCCCGGCAGCGGAGTCCAGCGGCGCCGCCCGGGAGCGCCGCCCGGGAGCGCCGCACCCCAGTGCGGCGCGTTCCCGCAAGAGACCGCCGACTGCCGGGCTTCTCGTTCCCACGCTCCGGCGTGGGAATGCCGTGCGGGCGCTCCGCGTCCGGTTTCGGCAATGGACGCGGCGCGCCCGCACTTGCTCCCACGCGAGAGCGTCACTGCCGTTAACTTAAGCGCCTCTCCCCACACGCCTGGAGTCCAAGGCTTCAGCCTTGGACTCCAGTCAGTGCTGGCGATGGGCCTGGTGGGGCGCGCCATCCCTAGCGGGTGGTGCGGGGCTTCGTCCTGTTTGCTGAGGCCGCGCTGGACCCCTGCACTGATCATCGGGTCTGATTGTCGTAAACTGTCATCCAGTCCGTAGGGTGCGCCGTGCGCACCCTGTAACCTCGCAACGGCGTGGGCGTTCCAGGTGCGCGCGGCGACCCTAAGGGTTCGTTGGCCGGAACGGTGATCAAGGCCCCTGTGCCAACTCCCCGCCTGCAACACGAGATGCAATGGCGGGCATCGGCACCGGTATTCGGGTGCAAGAAAATACATTTGTAGCAGGCGAATGCCCCCGCCCGGGCCTGAAGCCGCATGAGCCAACCCATGCCATCGGAAGATCTCACCCTGTCTCGCGCCGCGTTGCCCCTGATCGCGGCCTTGGTCGGCTCTTTTGGCGTCGGTACCGCGCCAGCCGCCGAGACCTTCACGTTGGACGCTCGCGGCGACTCGCCCCAGGACCGCACCATCCGGCGGGGCCTGAAGCCCGACCGCGCCCCGCCCCTGGAGTGGGCGATCAGTGCCGCCGAAACCGCACGGCCACCCCTGGCGCCAGGGCTGCAAGGCGTAGACTCGGCCGACCCGAGGGCGCGCCTGGTGGCGCTGAGCGAATGCCTGGCCGCCGGGTACCCGAACGCGGTCGCGGGGTGCTGCGAAGACCGGTCGGGGGGCGATCGTGGCAATGACGCCTTGTCTGGGCGGGGGGCGGGGGGATGAGCGGCGACACCTTGCAGTTCGTCGCCGTAGCGTCCCTGGGGCGGGACCAGGCGGACTCCATCGCCGCCACCCTGGCGGCCATCGACCCGTGGCGCACCCTGGGTTACAGTGCCGGGACGCTCGCGCGCGGGCTTGAGTCGATCCATCCGGACCTGACCCGTTATCTCGCGCTGCGCGGCGGCGAGCCCGAGGGGTTGGTGGTGGTGCGGTACCCCTGGCTGCGTGGGGCCTATATCGAACTCTTCGCCGTGTTCCCGCAGGCTCAGGGCCGGGGCGTGGGGCGCGCGGCCCTGGAGTTCATCGAAACGCACTACCGCGGGCGCACTGAAAACCTCTGGTTGCTGGTCTCCGGCTTCAATGCGGGCGCCCGGTGCTTCTACGAGAAACAGGGCTTTTACCCGGTCGGCGTTATCGTCGACCTCGTGGTCGCTGGCCAAGATGAGGTGTTGATGCGAAAGGTAATCCGCTCCAGTGCTCCGTCGTGATCCGAACCACCCGCCACTTCCTAAATTGTCACAGGGATGAGACGGCGTAGGTGCGTGCTAACGATGAGTGTGAACGCAAGCAGGGTGGGGCGACTGGTAAACCTGGGCATATTGGAATTCGATGGGTGGCGTCGGCGCGGCACTGCCGCTGATTTTATGCTAATGATAGGCCAAAAACGTGCCAATATCACAAAGGAAGCAGCGAACCTAGGCAGTTATTTGCCGGTTATTCCCCTAGACTCTGAATGGGTACAGGGGCTCGACCAGGCTTCCCGCCACCGCGCCACCCCGCCGGGTGCGCACGGTCGCTGGTCCGCGCAGCGGACCCTAAGACCCCGCCGGGTGCGCACGGTCGCTGGTCCGCGCAGCGGACCCTAAGGGCTCGGAGCCACCAGGGTCCGGGGTGCGGACCCTGGGCCGCTGGTCGGAAACCTCGCACGACCGGAGTCTGGACTCAGAACGCCAGCACGACCTCCGCCCGCAGGAAGTAGGACCCCTCCTGACGGTTGACGGCGTAGAAGTCGCCGGGGGCCAGGTATTCGGCCAACAGGTGCCCGGAGAGGTTCTTGTTGAGCTTGGTCTTGACCCAGGCGGTGAACAGGTTGCCGCGGAAGTTGCCGTCGTGGCTGATGTTGAAGAACTGATTCGCGTTGCGCACGCTCTGTTGGGCGGCCCACAGGGCGTGGTAGTCGATCAGGATCTCGGTGGTCGGGTGGACCTTGGCGATCCAGCCGATGTTGGCGCGGATCAGGTTGGTGGCCTGGCCGACGCGGCTGTCGAGCGGCCACTGGTAGATCATCAACTCGCTCCACTGGGGCCAGCGGCCCCAGAGCGGGTCGAAGGCCTCGTTGTTCTTGGTGTCCGGGTCGTCGCCGGAGAGGTACTCCAGGTCCGCGTGCAGGCGGTTGGCGAGCTTGTCGTTGAAGGCGTAGGTCAGGCGGCCGTTGAAGCCCAGCGCGGAGATGTTCCGGTTGGGGGCGTCGAAGTTGACCCGGTTCGCACCCCACTCGCCCGCCGCCTCGGCCCGCAGGGTCCAGTGGGGCGAGAGCTTGGCGTCGATCCGCGCACCCACGGCGTAGACCTGCCCGTCGTCCGCGGTCGAGGCGAAGGGGTAGCCGTTGTTGACCCGGATATTGCGCGGCGTGTAATTGGGCCGGTTGCTCTTGTAGATGGCGTAGAGGTCGAGATCCGTGTCCTTGATCAGGGACTTGTTGCGGGCATAGAGGATGGCGCCCTGCTCGTACTGCTCGATCTGGTCCTCGATTTCACCGTTCAAAGCCTTGGGGAAGTTGTCCGTATTGGCGGCGTTGTTGACGTAAATCAGGTCGACGGTGGTCTTGATCGAGTCCACTGCCCAGGTGGCGCGGGCGGCGTCCATATAGATGGTGCGCGAGCCGTCGATGGGGGTGCCGTCGAGTACCAGCCAGCCGTTGCCCAGGATGAGGTCCTGGCGCCCGACCTTGAGTGAGAGGCCGGTATTAGCGACCTTCTTGAAGTCGAGCGTCAGGGCATCGAACAGGATGCCGCCGCTGTACCATTGCTCGAATGCGATCCCCGGCGGAAAGGACGCCGGCGTAAAGGCGCTCTTCGGCGGCAGGGTGTAGTGGCGACCCTCCCATATCAGGCGGGCGGCCAGGGCAAAGTGCTCGCTGGGTGCCCATTGGCCCCAACCGCGGAACCGATAGCGCTGAAAGACGCGGTTTGCGGTGGGGTTCGCGAGCCCGGTGGAGGCGCCGGTGGGCGTCAGGGTCGTGTCGTTGAGCCCGATGTACCCCACATAGACTTCGCGCAGGCGCATATCCGCACCGACGCTGAACTTGCCGAAGGTCTGATCGGCCGCGGCGCCCTGGGTCCCCAGGGTGCCGACCGCGCCCAAGGCCAGGGACAAGGCCGCCACGACGGCCCGGGTGTGCTTAGAGTTCATCTTCCACCTTCTTTTCTTCGAGGGCCCAGGCGCGATCCTCACGTGTTACGTCGTCGACCGCGGCATTACGCCGCACCAAGCCATAGATGACGCTGATCGCGGCGACCGCGATACAGCCCACGAAGGCGGCCAAGACCAGGGGGTCCGGGATACCGAGCATTGATCTCTCCGATGGGTGGGGGTGGGTTGACAGTGCAGCGCTGCCATGTGGTGTGGCGCGCGCTTCGGAACGGTTCAGTGATAAGTTGAACAACGCCATTAGGGAATGCTTGTGGTACTGCTTTCGTTGTCGTTGTCGTTGTCGTAATCGAGGTTATCGTTGCGACGGGGATTCTCTCGCAGGCCAAATTGCATCGCTTTTCCGATTACGATTACGATTACGATTACGACAACGACAACGACAATGATGGTAGTCGCTGTTTAACCTATTTCTGACTTGCTACTTTGGTTCTTGGGAAAGCACAGATCCAGGTGTCGTGCATCCGCCGGTTTGGTGAAGGCACTGACCAGCACCAGCGTCAGGATCGCGAGCGGCAGGGCGATGACGATCGGGTCCACCACCGGCCAATTGGGATAGCCGGCGAGCAGGCTGGTCTTGCCGCCCGTGACCCATTGCACCAGGCCGATGGCACTCGCCTCCTTGGTCTTGATCAGCAGCAGCCAGAAGAGGGATACGCCCAGACCCACGGCCATCGAGGCGAGGGCCCCGGCGCGGGTCACCCGCCGCGAGAAGAGTCCGCCGATATAGGCCGGCAGGAAGGTCGCGGCACAGAGGCCGAAGAAGATGGCCGTAAAGCGGGCGATGACGTATTCCTCGCGCACGTTGTAACTGATGGTGACGGACATCAAGAGCCCGACCATGATAGCGATGCGCATCACCAGCACGCTCGGTTCCCGGCCCGGCCGGCCGGTCAGGCGTTCATAGAGGTCGCGTCCGACGGCGGTGCCGATGGTATGGAACTGGCTCGACAGGGTGCTCATGGCCGCCGCCAGCAGGCACAGGAAGAAGACCAGGCCGAACCAGCGCGGCAGCGCCGTGGTGATGAAGGTCGGGATGATCTGGTCCGGCTCGCCCTTGGCATAGACCACGGCGAGCGAGCGGCCGCTGACCAGGTCCAGGGGCTGGCCGGCCGCATCCTGCGCTGCCTCGCGCCCGGCGACGATCATGGGCGCTACCGTGGGCTTGCTGGTTTTGGGGTTGATCACCGGTTCCCAGCGGCCGGGGCTCGTCTCCTTCATGAGTCCCACCAAGGCGTGCCCCTTGTCGGCGTCGATCTCTTTGACCACCTGGCCCTTCAGCAGGGCCCCGTGCTGGGCGAACCAGGCATTGGAGAGGCTGCCCACCAGGTAGGGGGTCCCGACCATCAGCAGGATGAAGATGGCCCCGATGGGCACGGCCCGGTCGAGTTCCCGGCGGCTGCGCACCGTCATGAAGCGCACCACCAATTGGGGCTGGGCCAGGACGCCGATGCCGACCCCCAGGATGATGGCAGTGACCACGGTCCACCACAGGTCATAGCCCGGCGCCCCCCAGCCGAAAACGGGCATGGCGGTCCATCCCTGGTGCCCCATCGCCTGGAGCGGCGGCGGGACCAGATCGGCCATGTCGGTGAGATACTGGTGTGCCGGCGTGACCCCGCCCAGGCTGGAATAGGTGAACCACAGGAGATACACCATGGCCAGGATCATGACCCCCCCCTGGAAGGTATCGGTATACATTACCGCCTTGAGTCCGCCGGGGATCACATAGGCGGCGGTGATCAGGGCGAAGACCAGCAGCGCCACCTCGAAGTCCACCCCGAACTGGGTGACGACGAAGACCGTCCCCCCGGTCATCACCGCCGCCGAATAGAGCGGCATGAAGAGAAAGATCAGGGCACCGGCAAAGACCTGGACGCCCTTGCTCTGGTAGCGGGCACCGAGCAGCTCGGGAAAGGTATGGGCACCCAGGTGGTGGCCCAGGCGGCGGGTCGGCTCGCCCAGCACGACGAAGGCCAGGAGAATACCGAACAGGATGTTGACGAAGGTGAGCCACATCAGGCTCATCCCGAACATCCCGGCAACCCCGCCGAAGCCGACGATGGCCGCGGTGGAGATGAAGGTCGCCCCATAGGAGACGGCCATCACCGCCGGATGGACGCGCCGGCCGCCGACCAGGAAGTCGGCCGCCGTGCGCGTCCCCCGATAGCCCAACCAGCCCAGGTACCCGGTGGTCAGCAGGTAGCCGACGATGACGACGATATCGACCCAGCCCACCGTGGAATGTCCGGCCATAGGAACCCTCTGTTGTTTTTTCGCACCAAAATGTAAATTTACCCTTGACGGGCAGCCGGGCGGCAGAATACCTCAGGTGACTGTGTCATTTTTGACCCAGCGCAGTTAAATTGCATTTTTTTTGCAGATTCGTGAAACCGGGGGCAGATTTCTTGGGAAGTTATAAGGTAGTGAGGCCCGAGCACCTCAATCACTTCGGGCACCTGTTCGGCGGCTTCCTGCTCATGTGGGTGCGTAGTCAGGCCATCCTGGCCTGACGGTGTCGGGGCTGGAACAGTCAGGGCTGGAAGCCCTGACTACGCCGCCCCGCACGCTGGCCATCGAGCGAGCGGTCGAGAGGACTTTCATTTTCGGGGGTGGCGCGGGTGCCATGACCGTTAGCCGCGACGAGACCGCGCGGGTGGTTCGAGCGTCGCGGGTCACCGCGGCCTTGGGTCGCGGCTAAAGCCGCTCCCACCGGGGGCTTTCATGTTGCGGAGTGACGGACCACCCCCATTGCCGTTAGTCGGGCGCCAGGGGGCGCAGTCGGCGCCTGGACCTGAGCCCCGGCCGACCCCGGGCTCAGCCCTTACGATACACGGTCCCGGTGAAGAGCCCGATCAACTCCCCGGCGCTGGTCACCTCGGTCTGATAGACCCCGGTACGCCGGGTCAGGCTGACCTCGCGGGCGACCGCCTCCAGGGTATCGCCCACCCGCGTGGGTTTGAAATACTCCATGTGTGCGCTCAAGGACACGGCGAGCGGCCCGTGTGAGTTGGAGGCCAGCGCAAAGGCTGAGTCCGCCAGGGTGAACAGCAGGCCGCCGTGGGCGGAGCCCCAGTTGTTCAGGTGCTCGGGGCGCAGTTGCACTCGCATCCGCGCTTGCCCGGGGGCCGTGACCTCCCCGTCGAAGCCGAGCGAGATCATGAAGGGGTCCAGGTGTGAGGGGTCCACGATTGGGTGCATAAGGAAGATCCTGAAAGAGGCGGTCGGGGTTGGGACGCAACGACGGCCTCGGGGAGACCGGTGACGGTGCCCCTATTTTCCCTCATGCAATCGCGCGATGCACCTGGGATGCGCAAGCTCCGGGCGGTGCGGACGGGCCGGGTGCGATGAGTTACGGCTAACGGTCATGGCACCCGCGCCACCCCGGAACATGAAAGTCCTCTCGACCGCTCGCTCGATGGCCAGCGTGCGGGGCGGCGTAGTCAGGGCTTCCAGCCCTGACTGTTCCAGCCCCGACACCGTCAGGCCAGGATGGCCTGACTACGCACTTTCACGGTAAGGGGGCGGGGTAGGCACCCCGAGCGCTTTCCGATACCTTGGCGCCTGCGGGCGTGCTACAAGGCCGTTCGCGTAGGCCCTGGTCCGCGGCCCTCCGGCTTGCTTTCCCCGCCCGCGGCCCTATACTGCAAACCGCTGATATAACTTCATATTATATTGGGTACACTTATATCAAACATTCAAGACTCCTGGGTGGCCTCGTTGCAGCGGGCGCGCTTGTGCTCGCGGCGGCTGCGGCTGTGGCGGCGACTGCCGAACCCGCGGTAACTTCTGCCGTGTATGCGGGGGACGGGAGTCCGTCGGCGGCGGCGCTGGCGGCCTATCGGGCGCTGTCGGATAGCCAGTCCCGCAACTATGACCGGGCGCAGGACATCTCGCCGCGGCAGATGCTCATCCTGCTGGAGGTGTCCGAGCGCACCCGGGCCAGTCTGGGGCAGGCACTGGCCACCGGCGAGTTGGAGAGTGCCCGGACCTGGAACGATTACGTGCGCCCCACCCTGAAGAGCGGCGCCCTGGGGTCGGCGACCGGGGTCTGGCAGTTCATGCCCGCGACCTTCCACCTCATCGTCAAGAAATACGGCACCCAACTGCTGGCCGCGAGTGACGCCGACCCGTCCAGTGGCCGCGCCCGCCTGGACTTAGGCGAGGGGCCCTTCGCCGATGCCCAGGTGCGCCGTGTGATTGCGGAAACGGTGGACGGCACCCGGGGGCCGCAGGATGAGCAACTGCAACTACTGCGGCACAACTTTGCGGTGCTCGCCTTTGCGAAGCACTATTTGAGCCTGGACTCCGGTGCAACGACACCGGAAGAGGATTATCTGTATCACTTTCTGGGGACCGGGGGCGGTCGGCGGGTGCTCGCGCTGGCGCGCGGCGAGGCGCGCCACACGCTCTGCGTCAAGCCGGCCGAGGTGGCTGAGCCGCCCGCGGAGACGACCCCGGGAGTGACCCCGGACACGCTGGCGGGAGAGGGTCTGACGCCGACGCTCCTGATGCCGCTGCTGGGGGAGACTACCCTCGATGTCCTGCCCCCGGCGGCGCCCGCGCGCTCGGTGGTGTTCCGGGTCGCCCCGCAGCAGCGCCCGCCGGCCGCGCCGCCGCCGCCCGTGGCCCAGGTCAGACCGCGCCCGGCCGCGCCGCCCCCGCTCGTGGTCCGGATCAGGCCACGCCCGGCCGCGGCGCCCGCCGGCACGCTGAGCGGCGCGCGGGATCCGAGCGTGCCCCGGCGGATCGATGATGCCATGCTCAAGCCCAACACCCTGCGCTGGGGGGGCGCCAGTCCGGAGCGCCCGGCCGGCGACGGCATCGCGGCGCTGCTGCGGGCCGAGGCCGCCATCGAGGCCATGCGTCAGGGGCCCGCCGCACCCGCCCAAGTGCCCCGAGCCGCCCCGTCGGTGCCGCGGCCGGTGTCCGCGCAGTGGGGGTTTCCCGCCAACTCTCCGACGGTGACCGGCAACCTGGGGATGTTCTATCGCGACGGGCGGGGCCAGAGTCAGCCCTATACCTGGGCCGGGTTCATGGAAAACCTGGCCAGGCGGGTGCGGGCCCATGACCAGCCCGCGCTGGTGCGGGGCAAGTATGGGGTCGGTTTCGCGTTGCCGGGCGGCGATATGCCGGGCTGGGCCTTCGACCCGGCGCGGCCGTCAGCGGTGGCCGAGTTCGCCCATGCGAACGGCCGGACCCTGCTGATCCCTGAGGCCCTGGTGACGGGCCCGCTCAGCGCGGACGAAACGCGGCAGTACAAGGAGCGGCTCGCCGCACTGGTGAGGCAGGGCGAGGACAAGCCGCTGGAGTCGCTGCCGCCGGCCGCCTGGTCGGCGTTGCAATACCTGGTGTTTCCACAACTCAAGGCCCCGCCGCCGCACCTGCCGGAGCCCGGCACCGCCCATCCGCAGGTGCAGAAGGCGCTGCACAGTTTTCGCAAGAAGGTCGGCAAGGACGCGCCGGACGAGCCGGCCCATGTCAACCTGCTGACACCCGCCGAGCGGGTCGCGCTGGAGCTTTATGACCAGCGCCTCGCCCACTATGCCGAGTTGCAGGCCGGTCAGCAGGCGTCCTTGGCCGCGGCCCCTGACCTGAACCGGATCAACAAGATGCCGCCAGGATCGCGACGCGCGGCGGCACCGCACATCGCCGCGGTGCAGACGGCGCTGGCCGCTCGGGGACTCTTGACGGCGCCGACCCAGAAGGTCGTCCGGCGCGACAAGAAGAAAAAGAAGTACACCGAATACAAGACGGTCCCGTTCGCGGGCAAACCCGACAAGACCCTGGTCGCAGCCCTCAACGGCTTCCAGTGGCGCCATGGCCTGCGCAAGACGGAGGGGGTGGTGGACGCCGTGACGCTGAAGCTGTTGGGCCTGCCGCCGATGGGTCCCGACATCTTCCTGCCCCTGTCCGGGCCGGCCTGTCCCTTCGACGGCTGGCCTGAGACGGCCCCCCTGCACGAGCCGCTGGGCGCGGGCCCGGTTGCCGGGTCCGGCGGCGCGATCCCTGGTCGGCTGAGTCGGCCGCGGTCGCTGCTGCATTTTACGCACGAGGCGCAGTCGACTGCGGATGATCCCAAGTGATCTGCGTGGGCGTTGCCGCTCAGTGCCATTAGGTCAGCGCTGCGGTCGCGATTGGCAGCAGACCGCGAATACCTGTGCAGTCTCTCCCGCGTGGGAATGCCGGGCGGGCCCTCCGCGTCCCGGCTACAAACCGGACGCGGAGCGCCCGCGCTTGCTCCCACGCCGGAGCGTGGGAGCCAGAAGCAGCCGCCCCGTCCGTTGATACGGGGTTTTCCGCAAACCGCCTAAGGCCGTGGGCGCCCGCCCGCGTCGCGCCGGCTCAGAAAGTCCGCCCGTTCGGCCGCGCTGCCCAGGTGCACGGCCAGCAGGTCCCACAGGTCGGCCGTGGTGCGCGCCTGCCCCAGGGCGCGCTGGACCAGGATCCGGGCGATGGGTCCCAGGGTCTTGGCCAGGGCGAGCCGGGCGCGCTCGATCTCCTCCGGCGCGATGGCGGATGCGCCGGGCGCGCCGGTCTGACCCGGGTCCGGGGCGCGCTGCCCGGAGGCGTGGGTGCGGACCGTCTCCAGTGCCTGGGAGAGGAACTGCCGACGCTCATCCGGGTGCTCGATGCGCCGCGCCAACTGGTCGCAGAGGTCTTCCGCGGAGGCGGCGCTGCGCAGCGACGTGTGCACCAGGTGCCGGGCGATCGGGCCCAGGTGCCGGGCGAGCCCGCGCTCGAGGTCGCCGAGCAGCGCCGGGGCCATGACCGGTCCGGCGGCGGCGGGCCCAGCGGCGGACCCTGGGGCGGGCAGGGCGCCTGACCCCCGGGCCGCGGGCAGGAACACCGTCGCCTTGTCGCTGTCCGCGCTCAGCGTCGCGGTCGGCGCCCCGTCCAGCGCCTGACGCAGCGCGGCGGCCATGGCCGCGGCGTCGGCAAAGCGTTCGTCTGGCCGCTTGGCCAGCGCGCGGTGCAGGACCCGGGTCAGCGCGGGGCCGGCGACCGCCGCCAGTTCGGGCGCGCAGGCCGGCGGTTCGTTCATCAGGCCGAAGGCGACCTGCGTGAAACTGCGCCCCGGGAAGGGTAGTTGACCGATCAGCATCTCTTGCAGCACGGTCGCGGAGGAAAACAGGTCGGTACGGGCGTCGATGGCGTCGCCGCGGCATTGCTCGGGGGACATGTAGCTGGGCGTCCCGATGGCCGTGCCGACATTGGTCAGGTCCGAGTCGTCGAGCCGGGCGATGCCGAAATCCATGACCTTGACCTGCCCGCCGGTCATGAGCACGATGTTCGCGGGCTTGATGTCGCGGTGCACGATGCCGAGCGCATGGGCGCAGCCCAGTGCCTCGAGCACCTGCAGGATCACCGCGACCGCCGCCGCCGGGGTGAAGCGCGGCTCTTGCCGCAGTGCCCGGTCGAGCCCCAGCCCTTCCACGTATTCCATCGCCAGATAGGGATTCCCCTCGTGCAGGGCGAAATCGTAGATCACCACGATGCCGGGATGGCTGCAGCGTCCGGCCGCCTGCGCCTCCCGTTGGAAGCGCTCCACATAGTCCTCTCGCTGCTCGCCCGCCAGCAGATCGGCGCGCACCAGCTTGATGGCGACCCGGCGGTGGATCACCGGGTCCTGCGCCTCATAGACGAGGCCCATGGCGCCGCGGCCGAGCGTCCGGATGACGCGGTAGCGACCGATCGTCAGCGGTGGGGACTGAGGTTGGTTGATGCTCAGCCCTCCAGCATTTTCATCGCATTCTCCAGGCTGCGACGCATCCGGTTGAAGGAGGCGCCCAGGGAGGCGATCTCATCCTGGCCGCGCGGCTCGATCTCCGGGGCCTGCATATTGCCGTTGCTGATCTCGTCGGCGACCACCGACATGCGGCGTACCGGGCGCACGATCATGGTCGTCAGCAGGATATTGAGCAGCAGGATCATCACCAGAAAGACCACGGTCAGACCGCCCAGATAGAGCTTGAGCGTCGTGGCGGCCCGGTCGAGCGCGACCTGCAGCGGCACCGTGACCACCTGCACGCCGACGACTTCGTTGAGTTTCCAGCCGAAGCCGTTGGCCGACCCGTACAGGTCGAGCATCGTGGTGGGGGCGGCCGCGGGTACCGAGTGACAGGTCAGGCAGGCCGGGTCCTTGAGCCGGATCGGCCGCGAGAAAGACAGGGTGGGTCCCAGCGCGGATTCGCGCGTGCTCACGAACTCCTTGAGCGTCGGGTTACGCGCGAATTCATTGATGATGTCGGCCTCCCAATCCGTGGCCCGGTCCGCAGGATTGGTGGGATTGAGCGAGGCCTCCTTGTAGCTGTAGTTCGGCAACTCCTTCTGCAGGGTGCGCATATTGGTCTGGGCCGCCCAGGACGGCACCGTATGGGGCAGGAAGCGCAGCTTGCTCTGTTCCTCCAGGAGCGGCTTGATCTCCTCGACCGTATAGACGCGGCTGGCCGCGGCCGCGTTGAGGATGATGGAGGCCTCGCGCAGCACCTCCCGCCGGGCGTCGGCGTTGGTGACCTGATAGAGGAGCAGGGTCGCCAGTGCGAGCCCCACGAGGAAGGCGGCGAGCATCGCCAGGTTGAACTTCGTCTTCAGGCTCATCCGAGGGTCCCCATGTCATCTTCGCCTGTCAGGAGGCCGGCAGCGTCGGCCCTAGTTGCGGATGTCGAGCCGCCCGGCCTGCTCGCCGGTGAGCCGGCCCGTCATCTCGACGCCAATCTCATGCTGAAAGCGGCGGATCGCCGCGCGGGTCTCGGGCCCGAAGCGCCCGTCGACCCGCGCCCCGTAATAGCCCAGGCGGGCCAGGGCCTCCTGGACCAGCGTGCGGTCGCGCTCGGTCATCGCCGCCTCGTCCGGGAATTCTTTGATGCTGCCGGGGGTCGGTCCGACCAGCCTGGGGGCCGCCGCGACCGGGGCCGCCGCGACCTGGCTTGGACTTGGGCTCGGGCTGGCGCCCGGGGGCTCATCGACCGCGACCGGCCGCGCGACCAGTGGCAGGTGCAGCGTGGCGATGCGGGTCGCGGGGTTGCCCTGCAACCGTCCCTGGAGCTCGGCCACCAGTGCCCCGGAGTCGACGCCCGGCACGGCGATCGCCCCCACCAGTGCGCGCGACAGGGCCGAGGGTTCGGTCGTCGGCGGTGCCGTGAGTGTCGCGATCAGGCCCAGGCCGTCGGGCATCGGCAGGGCGCTCAATTTATCCAGCTCCGGTGCCGCGATCCCCTCGGCCGGCACCAGGTCCAGGGCCAGCAGGCCGCGGCTCGGTTTGCCGCGCACCAGTGTATCGATCAGGGCCTTGGCCAGCAGGCCCTGGGTCATCACGTCGGAGGGGCGCCGGATGGTGGCCGAGACCGGCAGCAGAAAGGGCAGGTTGTTCATGCCGGCGGCATAGCCGCACAGATAGACGAGGACGCTGGCGTCCGGCGCCGCCGCCAGCGCGCGCTCGAACTCGTCGATCGCGGCGGCCAGGCCCCCGCTCGTGACATTCGGGCGCTCGATCACCTGGTAACCCAGGCCGCGCAGGGCCCCGGTCAGGTCACGTGCCGAGGTGAGGCAGGTGGGCAGGGCGGGTAACGCGCTGTAGACGCTGTTGCCCATGACGAGCGCGATGCGTGCCGGCGTCGCCGCCAGGGCGCCGGCCAGGGGGGCGCACAGCAGCGTACCCAAGAGGACCGCCCGGGCGATCCGCGGACCTAAGTTGCCCTCATGCATCGCGTACCGCCTCCCGGGCAGTCGGCCCTGGGTCGATTATGGTCCCCGCGGCCCTTGGGCCTTAGCGGGTGTTCACCTGCGTGCCGGGGGACATGGGTCCGCCGGGACGGGTTTACCAGCGGGCCGCGATCAGTATCCCGACCATCGGCCGGTGCCACTGTAGGTCGCCCTTCAGGGCGACTGCCCCACCGCATGGGCACTCGGTCGCCCTGAAGGGCGACCTACACCGGCCCGCGGGCCGGTCTCAGGCCCCGGCCGCCCGCGGCTTGAGCGAGGCCATGTCGATCACGAAGCGGTATTTGACGTCGCTCTTCAACATCCGCTCGTAGGCCGCGTCGATCTGCTGGATCGGGATAAGCTCGATGTCCGAGACGATCCCGTGCTCCGCGCAGAAGTCGAGCATCTCCTGCGTCTCGCGCAGGCCGCCGATCAGCGAGCCGGCCAGCCGGCGGCGCTTGAAGATCAGGTTGAAGACGGCCGGTGACGGGTGGGGTGTGGCCGGCGCCCCGACCAGGCACAGGGTCCCGTCGCGCTTGAGCAGTTCCAGATAGGCGTCCAGGTCGTGGGGGGCGGCCACCGTATCGAGGATGAAGTCGAGACCCCCGAGGTGGCGCTTCATCTCATCGGGGTTCTTGGAGAGTACGACGTCGTCGGCGCCCAGCCGGCGGGCATCGTCCGCCTTGCCCGGGGAGGTCGTGAACAGCACCACCTCGGCGCCCATCGCGTGGGCAAGCTTCACCGCCATGTGGCCCAGGCCCCCCAAGCCGACCACCCCGACCTTTGAACCCGGGCCCACCCGCCACTGGCGCAGCGGCGAGTAAGTGGTAATACCGGCGCACAGGAGCGGGGCCACTGCCGGCAGGTCCAGCTTCTCGGACACCCGCAGCACGAAGTGCTCGTCCACCACGATCCGGTTGGAGTAACCGCCATAGGTCAGGGTCCCGGTATGGGGGTCGGGGCTGTTGTAGGTCAGGGTGAAGCCCGGGCAATACTGCTCCAGGCCGTCCCGGCAGTCGGGACAGGTCCCGCAGGAATCCACCAGACAGCCTACGCCGGCCAGGTCACCGACCTTGAAGCCCGCCACCGCGTCGCCGACCGCGGTCACCCGCCCGACGATCTCGTGACCCGGCACCACCGGATAGACGCTGTTCTGCCATTCATTGCGCACCGTGTGCAGGTCCGAATGGCAGACGCCGCAGTAGAGGATCTCGATCTGCACGTCGCGCGGGCCGGGCTCACGCCGCTCGAAGTCGAAGGGCACGAGCGGGGCGGTCGCGCTGTGGGCCGCGTATCCAAGCGTTTTGGTCATGACGAACGTCCTCATTGGAACGTAAGTGAGAAGAGGGGGAAGGGTGCCGCTGCCCTCCGTCAGAATCTCGGCCAGGCCGCGCAACCTTGAGGGCACGCGCGCCGCCTCTGGGAGCGCCGCACCCCAGTGCGGCGAGTCCGCGCGGCCGACTGCGACCTTGCCGGTTGCCCCGTAGGATGGGTAGAGCGTAGCGAAACCCATCGTTTGCGCGCGCCTCAAGCGTTGCTTGCTGGGTTTCGCTGCGCTCTACCCAGCCTATAGGTTGCGCGCGGATCGGGCCGGCAGCGAATAGGTGCGCGATCTGACTGGGGTGACGATGACCGGCAGGGTCTCTTTCGCGATATGGTAATGGGTACGAACCGGGGCCGGAACAAGGTCGCAGTCCAAGGCTGAAGCCTTGGACTCCATCGTCAAGCCACGCTGACCGCACCGGGCACCTGATCTGGGGTCGGCGATTCCTCACGCCAAGTCGCCAACTCGCCAAGAAATCCAATCGGCGAGTAGCGCCCCGTTCGACCTGGGCCGCGAACCCGGGCGCCGGCGCCCGCGCCCCATGGCATAATCCCCCCAACAACAGGGGAGGGTGCCATGGCCGACGGCGATCGGTTCGATTGCTTCTTAAGTCACAACAGCAAGGACAAACCGGCGGTGCGGGCACTGGCCGCGGACCTGCGTGCCGCCGGTGTCTCGGTCTGGCTGGACGAGGAGCAGTTGCGCCCCGGTATCCCCTGGCAACCGCTGTTGGAGTCCGGCATCCGCGCCTCGCGCAGCGTCGCCGTCATGGTCGGCGCGGCCGGGATCGGACCCTGGCAGGACCAGGAGCAGCAGGCGGCCCTGATGCTGGCGGTGCGCAACGAACTGCCGGTGATCCCCGTCCTGCTGCCCGATGCCCGCTCCCAGCCGGACCTGCCGCTCTTCCTCGCCAACCGCACCTGGGTCGATCTGCGTTCCGGCACCGCCGTGGGTGCCGACCCGGATCTCGACGCCTTGGTGTGGGGGATTACCGGGCGCCGACCCACGGACCCCAGGCCCGCGACCCACACCGACCGAGCCCGCGGTGATCCGCCGCCCCCGCCCCCGGACCCGGTGGACCGGCGGGTATCCGAGCTTCACCGGCTATTGATCCAGGCCGGCTCCTGGGACGACCTGCGCCGCCTGCACAACCAGGTCAAGTCGCTGGCCGGCGCACACCCATTGCGGCCGGAGGTCATGGACCTGAACGATGCGGTCCTGCGGGCGCTGGAGGCCGAGGGCGCCCGGCGGCCACCCAGACGGGCACCTGCCGTGTCCTACGCCTGGTCCGCCCTGGCCGGCACCCTCTCCATCGCTTTGCTGGCGCTCGGCGTCTGGCGCTGGACGCGACCGCCCGTCACGGTCCCGGAACTGGTGAACCGGCCGACGCCGGAGTGGATCGCCGAGTGGACCGGGGCCATCGCCGGACTGGGCGAGGCCTCGGGTGATCCGACCGGGCTGCGAATCGGCATCGGTGCGGATCGCACCACGTTGGAGGTCAGCCGCCGGGGCCGGCCGACCTGTACCGCACCTGCTTCGGTGGAAGTGGAGGAGGGTTACGCGCTGGTCCGAACCGAGGGGCCGATTCCTTGCCCGGACGGCACCCGCCTGGCCGAGATTGCACTGAGCTGTGCCGAGGGGAGCGACGGCAACGCCGACTGTAGCGGCCGTTACGACATCGACCGACCCATCCGGGTCGCACTGGTGCGGCACGGCGGTGGCGCCTGGCCGGTAAGACCGGCGCCCAAGCCAGTCCACCCGCGGGACGATGCAGGCGCCGCCGCTCAGCCGCCGGCGCCGCCTGCCGCCTCCCCGGTGTCCGGCGGTGCCCCCGTTGCGCCCTCCACCACCACGCCCGGACCGAGCGGAGGTCCAGCGCCGGAAGCCCAGGGAGCGCCGCGGCCGTTCTCCGATGGGATGACGATCGGCGGTCAGGGGCCGGACATGATCGCCCTGCCGGCGGGCTGTTTCCTCATGGGCAGCCCGCCGCAGGAGGTCGGGCGCGACGACGACGAAGGTCTGCAGCACCGGGTCTGCCTGGGCTCATTCTCCATCGGCCGGACCGAGGTGACCTTCGCCCAGTACGATCGCTTTGCCGAGGCGACTGGCCGCCGTAAGCCGGGTGACGAAGGTTGGGGACGCGGTGATCGGCCGGTGATCAACGTCAATTGGCAGGATGCGTCCGACTATGCCGACTGGCTCAGCGCCCAGACCGGCCGCCGCTATCGGCTTCCCAGCGAGGCCGAGTGGGAATATGCCGCCCGTGCGGGGACCCAGGGACCGTTCTGGACCGGAAACTGCATTCGTACGGACCAGGCGAATTACAACGGACGTGCAGGCTATGGCGGATGCTATGAGGGACCGCCCGGTGTCAATCGTAGGCACACCGTCCCGGTCGCCAGCCTGCCGGCCAATCCCTGGGGGCTGTATGAGGTCGCCGGCAACGTCTGGGAATGGACCCAGGACTGCTGGCACCCGGACTATGAAGGCGCGCTCGCGGATGGGGGCGCCTGGCTGGATGGCGCCAAAGCCGACTGTGCGCGGCGCGTGGTTCGCGGCGGCTCCTGGTTCTACGCCCCCAGGTGGCTGAACTCGGCCAGCCGTTACTGGTTCACCCGAGTCGTTGCGACCTTCGCCGTGGGTTTTCGCCTTGCCAGGACTCCTTGACCCTTTGCCCTCTGTTCTTTTTCCCATTGCGTATTCCGTCATCCCGCCCCATCGCGATCCAGGGCAAACGCAACGGCGGGTCGCCTTGTCCCGCTGACGGCCCTGAGCGGTTGCCCGTCACCCCGGGCCGTGAAAGCCCGCGGTGGGAGCGGCTTTAGCCGCGACCCAAGGCCGCGGTGACCCGCGACGCTCGGGTAATCCGCGACGGGCCTTGATGATAACTCCGGCTAGCGGCGATCGGTCCGCACAGCGGACCCTACGGTAAGGCCGCGTTCCGTAGGGTCCGCTGTGCGGACCAGCGGCCTCGCGGCGCGCGCGGTGGCCGCAGCGCTGATCGAGGCCCCGCGATGCCTCCCCGGGCCATGACCCCAGAACGAGCAGTTCTCACACAGAGACACAAAGATCACAAAGATATTCAACGCGATATGTAGGTCGAGGAGGTCACCCGGGCGGTGATCGGCCCCACGCCTTCAATGATCCGTTTTTCTTTGTGTTCTTTGTGTCTTTGTGTGAGCAATTCCCGGATTTAGGATGAAAGCCCGCGACTGGAGCGGCTTTCACGGGAACACGGCCGACACGCGGGCGTCGCCCCGTCCCTGCTGCTGAACCGGCCCGCCCGTTCAGCTATCATTGCAATCCTTCCACGCCATGGAAAGATCGCAATGATACTTCCCCGTCTCGCCGAGGCTGCGGTCCGTGCGGCACTCGACCGCCAGGCCGCCGTCGCCCTGATCGGGCCGCGTCAGGTGGGCAAGACGACGCTCGCCAGGGGCCTCGGTGACGAGCGCGGCGCACTGTATCTCGACCTGGAGTCCCGGGAGGACCGGGACAAACTGGCGAGCCCGCGCCTTTACCTTGAGCGCATGGCGAACCGATTGGTCATCTGGCGCACCGCCGCCGGTGCCGAGATCGACCTGCTGCTGGAGCGCCCGGACGGCAGGTCGTAGGGTGGACAAGCGCTAGCGCAGTCCACCGCAGCCCGCGTCGACGCTGGTGGACTGCGCTGCGCTTGTCCACCCTACGCTCCCCGGCGGCCGGAATGATGACCAAGGCCATGATCGAGGCCCCGGGGCGCTATCAGCCGCCCCCCGCCGAGAGTTCCAGCACGTCGCCATTGCCGAGAAACAGGTCGGTCTTGGACCCGTGGCGGGCGCTGCCCCGCACCACCGGCAGCCCGGCGGCGATCATCTTCTCCACTGCCAGCGCGCCGGTGCAGTGATTGCAGCCGAAGTGCGCGACGCCATAGTCCGCCAGGGCCGCGATCACCTGGTCCTTCTCCGCCGTCCAGTCATCGAAGGGGGCGATGTGCAGGCCGCCATAGACCGCATGGATGCGCTCGCCCCCGACGAAGGCCCGGCGGGCGTAGTCGAGCAGGTTGAGCACGCCGCCGTGGCCGCAGCCGGTGACCATGGTCAAACCCTTGTCCTCGATCGCGAAATAGAGCACGTTCTCGCCCGCGACCTGCAACAGCGTCTGCATGGGGAACTGCACCAGGGCACAGCCGGGAAAGAGCACCAGCGGTTCTTGGGGCGGCACCGTGATGAGCGGTCCGGTATGGCCGTATTGTTTGATGAGTGCGAGCCCCTCGGGGTGGAAACCGGCGGGGATATAGATCGGCAGCGATGGACAGTGGCCCAGGGTGACGCCGATCCCCCAGAAGTGATCGAAGTGCTCGTGACTGATCACCAGGCAGTCGATGGCACCCTGCGCCAGCAATCGGTCTACGCCCTCCTCGGCGAAGCGGCGCTGCATCCAGGCGGGATTCCAGCCGGTATCAAACAGGACCCGGTGGACCTTGCCGTCCAGCGTCTGCGCCTCGATCAAGGCCGAGGAGCCGGCGGCGTTGTCGGCGTGCAGTTGCGCAAACGGCGGCCAGGGCACCTGATATTGATTGGCGGTGGTGCCGCCGGCCGCCGCGATATCCGCCAGCAGGGTCGGGGTGTCGAGCCAGCCGATTTCGGAGATACAGAGGATCCTCAGGTGCCGCAGGGCGCCGATCGCCAGCGGTGACGCCGGCGGGGCTGCTACGGCGGTGCTTGGGTTCAGGTCTTGCATCGGGGGCCTCCAGGTCAGTGATTTCACCGAGGACAACCGGGGTTTGCTTGCACGTGCGGCGATGCCACATCGTCGGGTGGACAAGCGCAGCGCAGTCCACCAGCGGCGGCGCGGGATTCGGTGGGCTGCGCTGACGCTTGTCCACCCTAAGGTCGCAAAGCCGCGCCGCACTGGGGTGCGGCGCTCCCAGGGGCCGACCTTAGCCGATCAGGCGGTGACGGACAATGCGGTTTGCCGTGTCGGCGACCTGACCCCGGCGTCGGCCAGCGCCGGGCGCGGGGGCCTGGGCGGAGCGGCGACACGGGCCGCGGCGTCCGGCCCGGCGCGCGGCTCCCGGTCGGGTGTATTATCTTGAACGATGAAAACCCCAGGAGACCCCGTCATGCCTACCAGAGTCCCGTCAGTCCTGCTCGCCGGCCTGCTCCTGTCGGTGATGACGCTCGCGGCTGCCGATGTGGTGCCGCGCTACAACAATTGTCCGAACGGGTACTACCCCGACGGCAACTTCTGCGTCAGCCGTCCCGATCGCTCGTCGATGCAAGGCTATTCCGGGTCTGGCAGGGGGTCTGACCGGGGGCCTTACCAGGGTCCTCCCCAGGGGCGCTACGATGGCCCCACGTCCCATCGCCAGGGTGAGCCGATCATCGAAAAGCACGGCAACTGCCCCCCCGGCTACCATTCCAATCGCAAGGGCAAAAAGTGTATCCGCGACGGCTATGAAGACTGACCCCCGGCACCTGACCGGCGCGTGCCCGTCGTGACCCAACCCGCCACCGGCCCCGATCCCCGCCAGGCCGCGCCCGATCCCTTCACCCGGATCGCCGACGCCCTGGCCGGTCCCGGCTGGTGTCTCACCCCCGACTTCCTGTCCCGGGCCGAGACCCAGGCCATCCGCGCCGAGGCCGCCGCCCTGGAGGCCCAGGGTGCCCTGAGGCCCGCCGGGATCGGCCGCGGCCAGGACCTCCTGGTCCGCTCCGAGGTCCGCTCCGACCGGGTCTGCTGGCTCGACCCCGAGGCCCGCGACGGGGCCATCGGCGCCTACCTGGCCCGGCTCGAAGACCTGCGCCAGGCGCTCAACCGCGACCTCATGCTCGGGCTCTTCAGCTTCGAGGGGCACCTGGCCCTCTACCCGCCGGGGTCCTGCTACCGCCGCCACCTGGACCAGTTCCACGGCGTCGAACTGCGCACCCTGACCGCCATCCTCTATCTCAACCCCGACTGGCAACCCGCCGACGGCGGCACCCTGCGCGTCTACACGGACCCTGGGCGCCCCGACCACCATGAGACCATCGCCCCCCACGGCGGCACCCTGGTCACCTTCCTCAGCGCCCGCTTCGAGCACGAGGTCATGCCCGCCACCCGCGAGCGCTTGAGTCTCACCGGCTGGTTCAAGCGGCGGGGTTGACGCCCGGTACCCCGCCACCCCCGGATCGGGTAGATTAGGCGGTTTTTCGGGACGAGCGCCGGGGTCGGCGGCGGGTGTCGCAGTGGCTCACCGCCCCGGCCCCGCCGCTCGCCGTCATTGATTCGAGAAGGAGCGTAGCCAATGAGCAACGACCAACCGTTGCGGGTCGCCCAAGCCCAGTTCAAACCCGCCCCGGGCGCCGCCCGGCCGGGCCCGGATCGCGATCAGGCATCGCGACCATCCGCCAAGCCCGCGAAGTGGGAGTACTGGACACGGATCAAGTCCGCCCCGCCCTGGAAACTCGCCGCGCTGTCGCTCGGCCTCGAGCCCGCGAGCGTCACCAATGATGACCCCGGGAGCTTTCCCGACGCGGCCACCTTCGGGCGCTTCAAGCTCATCACCGAGGCGATCAAACGGCGGTTTGCCGCCACTGACCAGCGCCCGGTCAATCTGCCCGAGTTCATCCGCTGGGCGGCGTCCGTCTCCCTCGACCTGCCGCCCGAACTGCGCGCCCTGGCCGATGTCGCGCCGGATGGCGGCAGCGGCCGGGGTCGCTAGCCGGGAGGCCGGCGCTGGCTGTGTGCGGGGGCCTGGATCATGTTCCGGCCGCCCGGGCGGCGGTTGGCGCCCCGCTGTAGGTCGGCCTTCAGGCCGACTGGAGGCGCCGTGGTCGGCCTGATTGGTTGACCTACAAACCCGTGGCCGGAACGATGATCAAGGCCCTGCGCCGTCTGGTCTTGCGGTTGTCTTGAGCGCCGAAGATGCGCGTGGCAGACGACCCTGGGGTAAGGCCCTGAGACAGCCCTGACCGCGCCGAGCCGGGCCATCGACAATCCCTGGTATACTGTGGTAGACCTAGGTAAATGCCTCGCCGTTCCCGGTTTCGACCTTGCCCCGGGTGCTCTGGCATGACCCTGGTCTAGGCCTAGGTAAACGGTCGTTCGAGCCCGGCGCATGGGCGAACCGACGCTTGGGGCCTTGGCGCAACGACCCGGAACGAGCGGACTCACCAGATGCCCCAGGGGACCATCGTATTTGTGCACGGCACCGGCGTCCGTCTGAAGGACTACCGGCGCGGCTTCAGTCAGGCCCGGGCGGCGGCAGCGGCAGCCGGACTTGCCGAGACCTTTGTCGAATGCGCCTGGGGCGACCCGCTGGGCGTCTCCTTCGTCGGCAAGTCCCTGCCGGACCCGGCGTCGGCCGCCAAGCTCGCGGAGGAGGAGGCGGACTTCGCCCGCTGGAGTTGGCTCTATTGCGATCCTCTGTTTGAACTCGACCAACTGCGGATTCGTGATCCCGGTGCGGCGCGGTCCATTCCGATGCCCGGCCGCAAACCGGAGTGGCTGATTCAGTGGGAGCGTATTGCCGCCTATCGAGCGACCGACGAGTTCGCGCTGCTGCTCGCGCGCGGCGGTCTCGCCGATCTCTGGCCCGGCGTCTGGTCGCGCATCATCGATGGCTCGCCGATTGCGCGCGGGGCCTTTGAAGCCTCGGCACATGAGTTGCCGGAGGCGAGTCAGGCCCTGGCGCGGGCGCTGGTCGCGCAACTGCACGTCGCGGCGGCAGGGGCGGGCTTTGCGGGTCCGGACCGCGTCCTGCGCACGGCCCTCTGCGAACGCCTGATCGCCGATTGGGGGCAACGGGTCTATGGGCCCGGCGCCTTCTTTGCGACCATCCTGAAGCGTGTGGCGACCCGCGCCCTGCGCACCCATCGCGAGGCCTTCAGCGACGCCGCGGTGCTGCCCGTCGGCGACATCCTCCTCTATCAGGCGCGCGGTGAAGAGGTGCGTCACTTCATTCGCCGCAAGGTCGAATCCGCGCAGCCACCGGTGACGCTCGTGGCCCACAGCCTGGGGGGCATCGCCTGCGTCGATCTGCTGGCCCTTCCTGATCCGCCGCCGGTGGCGCGGCTGGTGACGGCCGGGTCCCAGGCGCCGCTCCTCTATGAGATCGGTGCACTCTACTCATTGCAGGCGCCGCGGCCACTGCCCGCCGGCTTTCCGCCCTGGCTCAATCTCTACGACCGCAACGATTTCCTGAGCTACATTGCCGGTCGGCTCTGGCCTGAAGTGGCAGATGTCGAAATCGAGTCCGGTCAGCCGTTCCCCGATTCGCACAGCGCCTATTTCGGGAACGCCGCTGCCTGGTCCGCTATCCGCCGGTTTTTGCAGCCATGAACGACCTGGTGGCCCTGATTGTCGGCATCGAGCGCTACGATCAGCCGGGCTGGGATGTGGCTGGTCCCGGTGCGAACGCCATTGCCGTCGCAAATTGGTTGCTGGATATCAAGACTCCGCCAAACAATGTCCACCTGTTTCTTGCCCCTGGTCCAGGTCTGGACGACGCCATCGCAGGACTTGAGGTCGCGGGCGTGCGGGTGTGCCGACAGGGCGATTTCACGACCATCGATACCTTCGTGAGGGAGGAACTTGGTGGCGAGCGTCCCGCGAACTCACGGCTGCTCGTTTACTGGTCCGGGCATGGTTTCAGCGAGGACGATGGTACGCGCGTGTTCATCTGCAGCGACTTCAAACACGAAGGTTTGAACAATCGGGTGTACGACGGCTCTGGCCTACGTCACCGGCTGCACCGTTCGAGCAGGTATCAGTGCTTCCGGGAACAGTTGTTCCTCGCCGATGTGTGCGCGGTTCACAGCAACCTGATCTTCGATCTCCCTAAGTCCGCCGCCGGGTCGCCTATGGTCGCAGCTCGCCAAGTCGCCTTCTTCGCCACGCCCGAAGGCGGATACGCACACGGCGACGAGGGTCTCGGCGTCTTCACCCGAATCGCGCTCGACGTGCTGGGCGGGTTTCACGGCTGGCCGCACTTGGACGGGTTCTCGGCCAAGATGGAGGCCGCGTTCGAGCGGGTAGGGGAGACGCCCTTCCGCTGCGACTGTTTTAGCGACCGCACCGAGGTTAGGAACCGCTTGGTCGGTGCGGTGGCTCGTGACGCAGATAGCGACCTGTTCCGCTCGGTGTGGTCGCTTCTTTCAGCGCTCCCAGTCGATAATTCGGTCTATTGGCCGCATTACCGGTGCACCGCCAGTTCGCTCTACATCCCCCTGCCTCGGGTGGCTCCGGGGCTGAGCGACATGATCAGGGTACTCGCGTCCCTGTCCGACCCTGCGGTGACCGGGCAGATGCCCTATGGGCTTATTGAATTCCTGGTTCGTCTGAGTGCGGAACCGCCATTGACGGAGCCCATTGCCGACTGGCTCAAAGCGCGCCCCGACACCCAGGAACATCACCAGGCCAATGCCCGCAAGAAGATCGACGGTGAACAGCGGGAAAAGATCCTATTCGTTGAGTTGCAGAACGACGATACCCAGGGGGACATCAAACACTGCAAGTGGTACCTGCGGACCAGGCATCTGGACCCGATCCACGAGATCCCCGCTGGGGTCGCGCTGCGCGACGAAGCGGTGGTCGGATGGAACGACTTCGTGCAGCGCTTCCCGTCCGTGGTCACGGCACTGCATGAGGCGCACCCGATTTCAGAGATCCATTTCGCGGTAAACGCTGCGCTCTTCGACCTGCCTTTTCACCGTATCGCGATCGGCGGGGACCGGCTGCTTGGCGAGGCGTTCGTGGTGCTGGTACGCTTTCTGGAGCGGTTGCGGGACAAGACCCGTACCCGGCATTGCTGGTGCGCCCATGCTGCGGCGCTACGGGGCGTAAGGCCCGATAGCATTGAGTTGCTGCCTCTTCCCGGCCCCGGCAGTGCACCAGCGGATGCGCTGGGGTTCTGCTACACGCGGTTTACCGTGCCGAGGGCCCCCAGCAGCGCGCAGAAACTTACGCTGCGGAAATGGCTGCTTGCCGGCTTCCCTTATCTCGTCTGGTCCCACGAGCCACCGCCCGATGAAGACTGGAACGCGCTGGGGGAGCGCTACGCCAAATGGCTCCAACAGCTCGATCAGCTCGATGCGTTTCCGGGGGCCTTCACCGACCGCCGGCTCCATGACCAGCCCGCGGCGCAGCAGGCGACCCTGCTGTGGGACGACCCCGCCTGCAATCCATTCGACATCCAAGAGCATTGAAAAGCGATGAAAGACTGGAAGATCTTCCTGCGCGAAGGCGAGCCGCACGACCGGCTCACCGAACTCCCGGACCCGCCGCCCTGGCGCTTCTCCCGTCCGCCCGGGCCCCTGGTGCCGCCGGTGTGGCCCGCTGACTATCGTGACCGCGAGAAGGTGCGCGCTGCTCCCTTCATTCCCAGCGAGGCAATGGAGACCGCGGTCAATGCCGCCCTCTATCTGCGCCGCCCGCTCCTTATCACCGGTAAGCCGGGGACCGGCAAATCCACGCTGATCGCCAAGGTCGCCTACCAACTCGGCCTGGGCCCTGTCATTCGCTGGCCCATCGGTTCGCGCTCCACGGTCCGTGGCGGGATCTACGAATATGATGCCGTCGGGCGCCTCCAGGCGGGCAAGGATGTCGAACCGCCGGTCGAGTCTTATCTAAAGCTCGGGCCGCTCGGCACTGCGCTCAATGCCCAGACCTGGCCGCGACCGCTATTAATCGATGAGATCGACAAATCAGATCTCGATTTCGCCAATGACCTGCTCAATGTGATCGAAGAGGGCGAATGCGAGATACCGGAGCTGCACCGCCTCAAGCAGCCCCAGGCCGAGGTGCTCGACTGCCTTGGTGAGCCGGTGATCATCAAGGGCGGCAAGATTCGCTGCGGTCAGTTCCCCTTCGTGGTCATGACCTCTAATGGCGAGCGCGAATTCCCGCCGCCCTTTCTGCGCCGTTGCGTGCGCCTGAAGATCGAGCCGCCCGAGATCGACGAATTGACCGCGATCGTTCATTCCCACCTCGAACGCTATCCGGACGCCCTGCGCTCGGCAGACATCGCGGACCTGATCGGGGCCTTCCTGATGAAGCGCACTGAAAACGCGGAAGTCGCCACGGACCAGCTTTTGAACGCCGTCTTCCTCACCGTCGCCATGCGAGACCCCGTTGAGCGGACATTCAGCGAAAAGGAACTCAAGGCCCTGAGGGACGACCTGCTACGCCCCCTGACCGGAACCACGGCGTGACCTTGGAGCAGTTCGTCGCGCGTCTGCACGGCGCCGGGTGCGACCTGCACGTCGAGGACCTGCTCGACGCCTTTTGGCTGGCGACGCGGGGCCGTCATCTCTCGCTACGCGGCCCCGGGCCCGCGGACTGGCAGCCGGACGCGGCGACGGATGCCGAGTCTGGGTCCGATCTCCCGGACCAGGGGCCTGCGGTGGCGCCGCGGCCTGACAAGCGCAGGGAGGAGGTCCCTATCTATGGCGCTGGTCGGGTCGCGGACGACCAACGGACGGTCGCGGCCTCCGCCGTTGCCCTGCCAGCCGGCCAGCCCTTGCCCGGACGCCTGGAGTTGGCCCGCGCACTGCGGCCCCTGCGTGCGCGCTGGCCCTCGCGGACCCAGCTTGAAGTCGACGAACTCGCCACCGTGGAGGCGAGCGCCGAGCACCGCGGAGCACTCTACCCGGTGTTCCGCCCCGTCCCGGAGCCCTGGTTCGACGCCCATGTCGTGCTCGAGGATGACCCGGCCATCACCCTGTGGCGGGACACCATGCAAAGTTTCAGCCGGATGCTGGAGGACACCGGCGCCTTCCGCTCGGTCGCGTCCTGGCGGCTGCGCGGCGCGGCGCGGCAAGCGCCATCGGGCGGGGATCGGGATGGCGCCTGGCTGGAAGGTCCGGCCGGGTTGCGTGCCGGGCCCCGGCTGCTCGCCGGTGGTGGCGTGCGGCGCTTGATCTTCTTTGTCACCCATGGCGGCTCCGCGGGCTGGCTCGACGGTCGCTATGCCCGGGTGCTCGCCCCCTGGGCCCGCACCTCGAGCGTCCTGATCCTGCACCTGTTCGACCGCCACCGTTGGCTGCGCGGCACCTTGGGCGATGTCCACGGGACCTGTGCGGCGCCCGTCCCGGGCGCCATCACCGCCGACTTCGATGTGGCGACCTTCTGGTGGCGGGCGCCGCCGGACCCGGCGGGTCTGGTGCCCATCCCCGCGGTGCCGCTGACTCCCGCCGGTCTCGGTGATTGGGCGCTGACCCTGATGGCGAGAGGTCGCAGGAGCCCCGTTTTCCTGCTCGACCCGGTGCCGCCGCCGGTCGCGGACGCCCCCTTGAACGCTGCGCCGCTGGACTACGAGCGCGCGGTGGGCTTGCTGCGTGAGTCCTCGCCCGCCGCCTTCCGGCTCGCCGTCGCGCTCGCGCGTAGCGCCTTCACCATCCCGGTTGCTCGGGTCGTCCAGGAATCTCGACTGGCGGCCGGCGCCGGGCAGTCCGACCTGGCGGAGGTCCTACTCAGCGGCCTGGTCTTCGCGCGTTCGCCGCCGACCGATAGTGACCAGGCGGATTGTTGGTTCGACTTCGACGACGCCGCGCGCGCCGTCTTGCTGCGGTCGTTGCGCAAGGCCGATGCGGAGGCAATTGCCAACGACCTGGAGGAGCGGGTCTCGCGCTATTTGGAGCGGATCGGCGGACGGGCGATCAGCTTTCGCGCCCTGGTTCCGGATGCGCGCGGCAAGTATCAACTGCCCGACTGGGCGCAGCCATTCGCGCATTTCGGCTTGGCGGTACTGCGTCCCACGGCGGATGCACGAGCGCTGCAACAGCGCGCTGGCGCCGATCCGTCGGCGAGCGAACCCGCCCGTGCCGATCTCGCGGAGGTGGTGTCAGGCCCCCAGTCCGCCGACGCCGCTGCTACCGATCAGGCGGGCTCGGTGCTCGATCCGATCCGCGCCCCGAGCGTTCATCAAGGCGAGACGGAAGCCGTAGCACCGCTTTCGGTCTACGTTTCGTATGCCTGGAAACCGCCGAGCCAGGAGATTGTCGACCGACTCCAGGCGGCCTGTGCGGCGCGCGGGATCGACTTGCAGCGCGACGCGAATGCGATCAAGTACGGCGAATCGATTCGGGATTACATGCGCCGACTTGGCCGGGGCGGTGCGGTGGTCGTCGTGCTGAGCGCGGACTACCTGAGGTCCGAGAACTGCATGTTCGAGCTGCTGGAGATCGAGAAGAACAAGGATTTTCACCGGCGGGTCTATCCGATCCTTGTGCGCGGCACGGCCTTCTTCAGGCCACTTGACCGCCTCGAGTACATCGCATTCTGGGAGCAACAGGCCGAGGCGCTGGAGAAGACGATCACGCGGTTGCGGCAGCAGGACCATCTCTCCGGGGCGCACGCGACACTCGACTTCTATCGCGATATCCGCCATTGCATCGGCGGCCTGGCGGACATTCTGGCGGATATGAACGCGCTAACCGAGGACGTCCATGTCGAGAGCGATTTCGCGGCCCTCATCAATCGTTTGTTGGCGTCCATGGGGACTCTCATTTTTCCGGACAATACTGCCGATCCCGCGCCCCTGATCGCGGGGGTCGCCGCCCCACCGGATTTCGCCTTCGCGCGCGTGCTTGCCAACGAGATCGACAGGGAACTCAAGTCGAGCGCGGCCGGGACTTTGCGCGCGGCACTGGCGGACCGGCTTAAGGCGCCTGCTGCCGTAGTCGGCGCCCGGCTATCCGAGGTGTCCGACGCGGCTGCACTCGCCGCACTGATGAGTGCCATCGCAGCCTGTCTGCGGCAGGCCCCGCGGGGAGAGGCGAGTCGGGATCTGCGCGCCACCGCCCAGCGGCTGCTTGGCTGGCTACTGATGCGCTTGGTCCGCGAGGATGTGGAGCACGGTTGGGCCGGGTACCTTGCCCGGTTCGGCCGTCTCGCGCGGGTGGAGGTCGGTTCCGAGGCCAGCGCTGAGGTGCTGTGGGCATACTGGAGCGGTCTGGAGCAGCCGCCGACGTTTCGGGTCATCCGTCGGCGGGTGGTTGGCAGCCACAACCTGCTGACGGGAATCATGCTCTCGGAGGCGGGCTGGGACGACTGGTCTCGTTATTTCGACGATGCGAAGGCCGCCCTCTGGGTTGCCCTCTTCGGCGAGCAGCCGCCCACGACCTTTGGCGCGGCGCAGGACCAACAGCTACGCAGCGCCTTCGCCTTTGACCGCAGCATACACAATGGCGTGCGGTTTTATCTCACCGTCAGGGACGACGATATCAAGGAGCCCCTGACCCAGCCAGCGGTGCTGGAAGCCCTGCGCCGGGACCTGGGGCTGCCGGTCCTGTTCGTTGCCCAGGGTTCGGACGACCGCTTCATCTCTATCGGTGAGATGCGCCTCCAAGACCTCATCAAGCAATGCCTCAAGGTCCTGAAGGAGCACGGCGATGATTAGGATCTCGGGCGGTGCGTGAAGCTCGTTATCGTAGATCGGTGAATACCCGTTCGGTTCCACTCCGGCGCATGGGACCTATGATCCGTAACCGAAGGGCTCAGCCTTGGGTCTTGCACACCAAGATTCTGGTCTGCGGTGTGACTGCGATGACGATCAATCCCTTCCGTCGCACCCGTATCGAGATCTCACGGTGCCGCTTCCCGTGACGGTTCAGTCCTCGACGAACTCCCTGTTGACTGAGCCACTGCGGGCGCCCTAAATTCGCCCACCAGCCCTTGGAACCGGTCCCGACCCATGCCCGACGACTTCGACAGCCCATGGAAGGACATCCTGGAAGGCTATTTCCCGGATTTCATGGCCTTTTTCTTCCCCACCGCCGCGGCCGAGATCGACTGGTCGCGCGGGTTCGAGCTGCTGGACAAGGAACTCGCCCAAGTGGTTCGGGACGCGGAACTCGGGCGGCGCTATGCCGATAAGCTCATCAAGGTCTATCTGGTCGACGGCCGCGAGGAGTGGCTGCTGGTCCATATCGAGGTGCAGGGCCAACGCGATCCGGACTTCCCGGAGAGGATGTTCGTGTACGCCTATCGGCTTTACGACCGCTACCGCCGCGAGATCGTCAGCCTTGCGGTCCTGGCCGACGTGGCGCCCGGCTGGCGACCCGACGGCTTCGAGGTTGGGCGCTGGGGAAGCCGTCTGGGGATCAGGTTTCCGACCGTCAAGCTGCTCGACTACGGCGCGCGCCAGGCCGAGTTGGACGCGGATGCCAATCCCTTTGCCACCCTGGTGTTGGCCCACCTCGCGGCCCAGACGACCCGCGACGACGATCAGGCACGCTACGAGCGCAAGCTCTATCTGACGCGGCGGCTCTACGAGCGCGGTCTGACGCGGCAGCGGATCATCGACCTGTACCGATTCATTGACTGGATACTGCGCCTCCCCGAGGACCTGGAACTGCAATACACTGATGCGATCTTCCGCATCGAGGAGGGCCTACAGATGCCGTATGTCAGTTATGTCGAACGCCGTGGTGAAGTGCGGGGCATTGTCCGCCTGTTGCGCGGCCAACTCGAGGCCCGCTTCGGGGCGCTGCCCCCGGACGCACTCGAGCGCCTGGAGGGTGCCGATGTCGACCACCTTATGGCCTGGGGCGAGCGGGTCTTCGATGCCAGCACCGTCACGGAGGTTTTCGCGGATGGGGCCGAGCGATCCGCGTAGCGACAGAAAAACAGGTGATCAGTATGGCCATTGTGATCGAAGACGTTCAGATCGAGCGTTTGGCGCAACAAATCGCGGGCGCGCAAGGGCTGTCCGTCGCCGACGTGGTGCGCGAAAGCTTGCTGGCGCGGGCGTGCCAACCGGGGGTGGTCGCGGACCGGCCCCCCCTGCGCGAGCGTCTCGCCATCCTTGCCCGCGAGGTCGATGCCGTGCCGCTGCGAGTTCCGGGCGATCCGCGTAGCGAAAGCGAGATTCTGGGCTATGACGAGCACGGCGTATGGTGATCGACAACTCGGCCGTGCGCGCATCGCTCAAACAGGAACCGGAACGCGGTTAATGCTGATCGACGCTGGCCTTGGGTAAAGCGGCCTTGATCATCGTTCGGGTCGTGGTTGGACAAGCGCTACGGCCGTAAGGTGGACAAGCGCAGCGCAGTCCACCGAATCCCGCGCCGCTGCTGGTTGATTGCGCTGCGCTTGTCCACCCTACGATGCCAGGTGGCCGGAATGATGACCAAGGCCGGGTAAAGCGTTGCCCCTGGATGATCGCTGCACACCGCGCCTGCTACCTGGGTGACACCGCGCAGCGGTGTCACGAGCGCTGTGCGCTGAAGACTGCCTTCTGAGTTGCATTCATTTGCGAACAAGTCCTCTTACCCCGGCCGCCAATCCGCATCGATCTTCCCATCCACGATCCCGATCCGCCGATCCGCCGCGGCGGCAAAGGCAGGGTCATGGGTGACGGCGACCACCGTCTTGCCCATCTCATGGGCCAGGTCGTGCAGGATCTTGCGCACGGTCGTGCCGGACGCGGAGTCGAGGTTGCCGGTTGGTTCATCCGCCAGGACCACCAGCGGGTCATTGGCCAAGGCGCGGGCGATGGCGACGCGCTGGCGCTGGCCGCCCGAGAGTTGGTGCGGGTGCTTTTTGCCCTGCTCGGCCACCCCCAGGCGGTTGAGCAGGTCCAGGCCGCGGGCGCGGGCGCCGGCATCGTCGAGGCGGCCCAGGCGGCGCATCGGGAGGAGGACGTTGTCGAGTACCGTGAATTCGGCGAGCAGGAAGTGGAATTGGAAGACGAAGCCGAGCTTCGAGAGGCGTCGGTTGGCCAGGGCATCCTCGCCATAGGCGCTGGTGTCCTCGCCGTCGAGCCAGACCCGGCCCGCGGTCGGGACATCGAGCAGGCCCAGCAGATAGAGGAGCGACGACTTGCCGGAGCCCGAGGGGCCCATGATGCAGATGAATTCGCCCCGCTCGATGGTCAGGCAGACATCGTCGACCAGGGTCACCGGGACCTCGCCGGGGAGGATGCGCACCAGGTGCTCGGCGCGCAGGACGGTGCTCACGCGGCCCCCCGCAGGATCTCCACCGGGTGGACGCGCCCCGCCCGGCGCGCCGGGAGATAGGCGGCCAGCAGGCAGGAGGCCATGGCGAAGGCGGTGGCCAGCGCGAACTGGTCCAGCCCCCACCAGATTGGCAGGAATATCTTGTCCGTGACCCCGGGCGGCTTCAATTGGACCTCCGAGAGTGCATACATGAGCCCGGCCCCGAGCGCCAGGCCGCAGAGGCTGCCGATGATCCCGATGATCAGGCCCTCGCACAGGAAGATGAGCCGCACATCGCGGGCGTGAAAGCCCATGGATTTGAGGATTGCGATATCGCGGGTCTTCTCCAGCACGATGGTCGACAGCGTATTGTAGATGCCGAATGATGCGACCACCAGGATCGCCGAGACCACGCTGTACATGATCGTATTGCGCACCACCAGCACGCTCAGGATGTCCTCGGACGCCTCGACCCAGGAGACCGACTTATAGCCGATCGCCTCCTCGATGCGGTGGGCCAGCGCGCGGGCGCTGTAGGCGTCGTCGAGCTGGACCAGGAACCGATTGGCCCGGTTGGAGCGCCCGAACAGGACCTGGGCGCGTTTGAGTGCGGTGAAGGTCTGGGTCTCGTCGTAACCGGCATTGCCGGTGCGGAAGATGCCGACCACCTTCATGGCGCGCGCGCTGCCGTTGGCGGCCGATACGCTCAGGTTGCGCCCCAGGCCCAGGTTGAATTTCTTCGCGAGCCCGGCACCGATGATGATCCCGTTGGGATTGGCGTCCAGGGCGCGCAGTGACCCCGCGATCATTTTCTCCTCGATCGTGGAGACGCCTTCCAGTGACTTCGGCACTACGCCCCAGAGGCTCACGCCCTGCTCGCGCCCGGCAAAGGTGAGGACGGCGGAGCCGGCGAGTACCGGGGCCACCCGCAGCCCCGGAATCGATTCGATGAAGGCGAGTTTCTCGCGGAAGCCGCGGATACCGCGCGTCTCCGTCTGCGGCTTCACATTGCTGATCCGTACCGCGCCGTCGTGCCAGCGCAGTTCCGCCGGTTGGGTCCGCGGGAGGCGATAGTCGTCGGAGACCGTGATGTGCGGGCTGTTGTCCACCAGGCGCTTGATGAAGTCGCGCTCGGAGCCGCGCATCAGGGAGGAGACCGCGAGGAAAAAGGCGACCCCGAGCACGACCCCGGTGAGCGATACCGCCGTCTGGCGGCGGCGTCCGGTGAGGTGGGTGAGTGCGACCTGGAGTTGGATGAGCATCAGGGCAGCAAGAGAAGGAGAAGGAGAAGGAGAAGAAGAAGAAGATGATGAGGAAATGAACGCAAATGAACGCAAATGATCTTTGGGGACTCGATCGTCGTTCCGGCCGCAGCGAGACAAGCGGTTGAGGCTTTACCGCAAAAGCCCGGCGGACGCCCTGTGGGAGCGGCTTTAGCCGCGACGAGGCGACGGCGTCCTGCGGGGGCTCCGGACGACGACGGTCCCCGTGGGAGCGGGCTGCGGCCGCGATGAGATGCGGCGATAACCTGCGACGCTGCGGTTCGCGCGACGCCAATCGCGGCCGGAGGCCGCTCCCACAACGTCGCTGCGCGACCTTCACGGTAACCTGGAATCGGCAATGGCTCACGCAAAGACGCCAAGAACGCAAAGAAGAATAGAACTTTGCATGCGATGATCCCGTCACCCGGCCGGTGAGCCGTGCAGCAGAGATATCGCATTGAAAAACTTTGCGTCTTTGCGTCTTTGCGTGAAACAAATGCTCTTTTTAGGGTAAGGCATTGAACTGCCGTGCGAAACCCCTGGGTGGCGCCATGGGCGGGGCATTGGCAAAGCGCGTCATTCATTTGCGTTCATTTGCGTTCATTTCCGCCCCATCTGCTTTCTTGTCCCCGTCATTCGCTTTCTTGGCCCGGGCCGCCGCGCCCTCGCGCAGGGTCTCGGTGGGCACCGCCACAATCCGGGCGTCCGGCGCCAGTCCGTCCAGGACCTCAGTGCGTTCGGCGCCGGCCACCCCGGTGTCCACCGGTTGGCGGTGCAGCCGCCCGTCCGTCAGGACCCAGACGGCGCCGTTCTGGAGCGCGCTGGTCGGGACCAGCAGGGCGTCCCGGCGTTCGCTCACGATCAGGTTCGCGTCCACCGTCATGCCCACCAGCAGTTGGGCCGGGTCGGCGAGCCGGATACGGACCCTGAAACTGCGCGCCACCGGGTCGCCCTTGGGTGTGATCTCGGCGACCTCGCCGTCGAAGACCTTGCCCGGCAGGGCATCGGCGTGCAGCACCGCCGGCTGTCCGACGTGCACCCGCGGGATGTCCTCCTCGTCCACCTCGGCCGTGACCCGCAGCGGCGCGCAGCAGGAGAAATAGAAGATCGCCTGCCCGGCCGGGATGAACTGGCCGACCTCCCCGTCGCGCCGGAGGATGCGGCCATCGGCCGGCGCCGTGAGCGTCATGAAGCCGCGCAGCGCAGTGGCGCGCTTGAGCGTCGCCTCAGCCGCCTCAAGGTCGGTGCGGGCCTGATCCAGGTCCACCTTGGCCAGCCCGTTGCGGCTTGCCAACTCCTCCTTGCGCTTGAGATTGAGCCGGGCGAAGCGTACCCGCGCCTCGAACTCCTCGATGGTATTGCTCAGATCCGCGTCGTCCAGCCGCGCCAGGGCCTGCCCCTTGCGCACGGCTGCGCCCTCATCCGCATTGACCTCGGCGAGCCTGGCCCCGGTCCGCGGTGCGATCGGCATCATCACGGTGGGCTCCACGGTGCCGGTCGCGTAGATCGCCTCCACCGCCGGACCGCGGGTCGGCGTGACCAGGGTCACGGCGATCGGCGCCGTCCGCCACCACAGCAGGCCGCCACCGACCAGCACGCCCAGGCCCAGGGTCCACAGCCAGCCTTTTCGCATCATCTACTCGCGTGGGCGACCGGCATCCGCGGGCCCGTCCGGGTGGACCGACACGGCCGGCGGCGCCTCCCCCTCCGCCGGCCCCCCGGCAAAGGTCAACTGCCCCCGCGGCACCTGTTCGTCCAGCCACTCGCGCCAGACCGCCAGCAGGACGGCGATGACGATGGGGCCCAGGAAGAGCCCCAAGAGGCCGAAGGCGGAGATGCCGCCCAGGACCGCGAACAGCACCAGCAGGTAGGGGATGCGGGTGGAACTGCTGATCACCATGGGCCGCAGTACGTTGTCGATCTGGCTGACCACCAGGGCGCCCCAGGCGGCGAGCCCGACGCCGGCCCAGAAATCGCCGTTCAGCAGCAACCAGGCGCTCACACCTCCCCAGACGAGCGGGGTGCCGAAGGGGATCAGGGCCAGGATGGCGGTCAGTACGCCCAGCAGCACCGGGGCCTGGACCCCGGTCGCCCAATAGCCGAGCCCGGCGAGCAGGCCCTGGGCCAGCGCGGTCAGCACCAGTCCGTAGAGGACCGCGCGGGTCGTGCCCCCGATGGCGAACAGATAGGCCCCGGAGCGGGCGCCGATCAGCCCGTAGAGCAGGCGCCGCACCTGCTCCAACAGCGATTCCCCGTCGCGGTAGAAGAAGAAGGCGGTGAACAGGGCGAAGATGAACTTGAAGGCCGTCAGCCCAAGGTTTCCCAGGACATCGAGCGACGCATCCACCCAGGGCTTGCCCAACCGCACCACCTCTTTGCGCAGGGTCGCGGGGTCTTCGGCGGAGAGGGCGAGGACGCGCTCCACCTCGTCCCCCAGCCAGGGGATGCGGGCGATGGCGGGCGGCACCGTGTCCGGCCCGCTCAGGAGGATCTCGACCGCGCGGGCATAGGCGGCCGGCACCTCCTGGCGCAGCACGGCGACCATGGACAGCAGGGGCAGCGCAAAGGTCAGGGTCAGGAAGAGCGTCATCGCGATCGCGCTCAAGTTGACCCGGCCGCCGAAGACGGTGCGCAGCCGGTGGTAGATGGGCCAGGTGACATAGACCAGGATGGTGGCCCAGGCGACCGGGACCAGGAACAGGCTCAGAATCCGATAGCTCAGGAACAACAGCCCGGCGAGGAACAGCCCCAGTGCGATACGGGCCCCCAGGATATTGGTGAAATTGGTGTTTTTCATTTGCAGAGATATCACATTAAGAAACTTTGCGTCTTTGCGTGAAAAAAATACTCTTCCCACGTTTACGGCCTTGCTCCGGAGGCAGATTCGCTGTTGGGGCGGAATGATCGCACGCTTGCCGGCGTGTGGTGTACCTTCGTGCGGCGGGCGCTCGCTACCGGGTGCGGCCGGCGGCGGCCGGTCTGCGGTCGGCAAGCCCGGGGTCCTGCGCCGAGGCGCCGGGTCTGCCGGGGGGACCCGCGCCCCTGGTAAGCGGCCCGGTCGCATCGCTGCGCGAGGCCGGTGGTCCGCCGGATGGGGCGATGGGCGTGACTTTACAGAACGGGCGTCGTCACCCTAGGCTTGCGCCCAACCGGATGCTGCCGCTGACGTCTGTGGATCCGGCAACAAGCAGGTCTCACGCAAAGGCGCAAAGACGCAAAGGTGCTTTCAGGGAGTGATCTGTGCCGGGTCAATCACTCGGCAATGATCCGGCGACTGGACTGATCTTTCTGTTTTTCTTGGCGGCTTGGTGCTTTGGCGTGCGCAATTCACGGATTCAGGTTCCCCGATGACCGATACCACTGAGACCGACCTGGTGAGCGGCTGCGAACGCGAGCGGCTGGATCGCATCGGCGCCATCCAGCCCTTCGGGGTGCTCCTGGCCGGTGACCAGGGCGACGACCGGGTGCGCGCCGCCAGCGCGGACGCGGGCGCCTGGCTGTGCCTCGGCGCGGGCCCCGTCCTCGGGCGGTCGCTGGCGAGCCTGGTGCCCCTGACCCTGGGCGATTTCCCGCCCGCGGACGGCGGCAAGCGGGTCATCGCCGGGCTGGCGTGTACGCCGCACGGCCGGCTCGACGCGCTGCTCAGCAATACGGGCGCCGGCTGGCTGCTGGAACTGGAGCCGCCGGGCCTGGACGTCCCTTACCCGCCGATCGCCGATCCGCACCTGCGCCGGTTGTACCAGGCACCCGCCGCGGATGCCGACTGGGGCGACTATTGCGCCGCCCTGGCCGCGGCGGTTCGTCAGACGAGCGGTTACGCGCGGGTCATGGTCTATCAGTTCCTGCCCGACGGCTGCGGGGAGGTGATCGCGGAGTCCGCGGGGCTTGCGCCCGCGCGCTATCTGGGCCTGCGCTTCCCGGCGTCCGATATCCCCAAGATTGCCCGCGATATCTTTCGCATCAACAGCCACCGCCAGATCCCGGACATCGGGGCCGCGCCCGTGCCGGTCGAGGTCCTGCCGGGCTACGATCCGGACCTGAGCCTTGCGGACCTGCGCGCCGTCTCCCCGGTGCATCTGCGCTATCTGGCGAACATGGAGGTCACCGCGTCCCTGGCCGTCCCCATCCTGGTGGCGGGCGGCCTGTGGGGGCTGGTCGCCTGCCATCACGACGAGCGCCGCCTGCTCGCGCTGCGGGTGCGTGAGCAGTGCGTCGAGTTGGCCAAGACCTTTGCCCTGGGCCTGAGCTCCTTCCTGGCCCAGCAACGCCTGCGGCGGGTCGCCGGGCTGGATGCGCAATTGGAAACCCTGGTGGAGTTGGTCCTGGAGGCGCAGTCCGGGGCGTCCTGCGGTACCCTGCTGGAGCGCGCGATCCTCGACCTGGTGCAGGCCGATGGGGCCGTGCTGCTGGACGCCGCGGGGATTCATCGCGCCGGCCTGGTGCCGACCGACGACCAGGTCCTTGCCCTTGATGACTGGTTCACCCGCCAGGTCGCCGAGCCGGTGTGGGCGACCGATTGCCTGGCAAGCGCGTGCGGGGCCGCCCTGGCGCCGAGCGGCGCCGCCGGGGTCTTGGCCGTGCGCGCCCGCTCCCGCCTGGCGAGCGGTGCGGACCAGCGCCGCTACTGGTTCCGCGCCGAGCAGGCGCGCACCGTGCACTGGGCCGGGGACCCCCGCAAGCCGGTCGGCACCGGGCTCCCCGGCGAGGTCCTCAATCCGCGCCACTCCTTCGACCTGTGGGTCGAGCACACCAGCGGCCACAGCGCCCCCTGGGACGATCTGGACCTGATGGCCGCCCGCAAGCTGCGGCTCCTGCTGCTGAGCAGCGGGATGCGCGCCGGCGGGCGGGCATGACGGCTGGGCATTGATCGTACCGCTGTCGTTGTCGTTGTCGTAATCGTAATCGAGGTTCTTGTAACGCCACGGATTCTCTCGCACCCTAAATCGCATCGCTTCTCCGATTTCGACAACGACAACGACAACGAAAGCAACAACGACAGCAACAGGGACAGCCGCCGTAGGTCGCCCGTCAGGCGACCTACAGGGGTGGAGCCCGATGGCTGGGAGCAAGGTCGACACGCGCCCCGGTCGCGGCCAGGATCGCCCCGCGCAGGGCCGCCGGGTCCAGCGGTTTGCGCAGGACCGTCGGGCGTTCGCGCAGCGCGTCGAGCGCGCTCAGGGCGTCCTTCTGGCCGGTCATCAGGATGACGGGCAGGCGCGGGTGCGCCTGCGCCAGGCGCTGCAGGAGTTCGATACCGTCGAGTACCGGCATGGCGATGTCCGAGAGCACCAGGTCGAAGGCGCTGTCACGTTCCAGGAGGTCGAGCCCGGCCTGACCATGCTCCGCCGCCGCCTGGCGGGCGCCGTCCAGCGTCAGGAGCCGGCCGACGGCCACACGCACCCGCGGGTCGTCCTCCACCACCAGCACCCGCAGACCGGCGAGCGGCGCGGCGCGTGCGCCGTCCGCACCCGGGGCCGAGGGCACGGTCGGCGGGCGGGCCGCGTCGGGGGGCGCGGTGGGCCCGCCGGCCGGGGTCTGCGGGGCCGCGCGGGGCAGCAGCAGGGTGAAGTCGGTGCCGCACTCGGGTTGGGAGTCGACCAGGAGACCGGCCCCGGAGCGGGTGACGAACTCCTGCACCATGAAGAGCCCAAGCCCGTGGCCGCGCCGCGCCGCCTTGGTGGAGAACAGGGGGTCGAAGATCCGGGTCAGCAGGCTCGGTGCAATGCCGCTGCCGGTGTCGCTCACCCGCAGCGCGATGCAGTCGCCGGCCGGCAGGGCGCCCACCGCCAGGGCACGGTGCGCCTCCCAGCGCAGGGGCTCAGCCGCAATGGACAGGGCGCCGCCCGCGGGCATCGCATCGCGCGCGTTGAGCGCGAGATTGAGCAGTGCCGATTGGAGAAAGGGGCCGTTGGTCCAGGCCCGGGTCCCGGGCGCGACGGCGACCCGCAGGTCGATCCCGGGGGGGAGCAGTTGACGCAGGATCAGTCCCAGTTCAGCGACGCTCGGCCCCAGGTCCACCAACTCCAGGGGCACACCGCCGGCGCGACTCAGCGAGAGCATCCCGGAGGTGATGACCTTGGCCTGACCCAGGGCGCTCTGGGTCTCTGCGAGCACCTGGTGCAGCTCCTCATCGGTGCGGCCGAGCTCCCCGAGGCGGCTGGCGAGGAAAAAGATGTTGGCGTCGATGACACCCAGCAGGTTGTTGAAGTCGTGGGCGATGCCGCTCGCCAGGTGGCCGATGGTCTCACGCCCCTTGGCCGCCATCAGGTCGTGCTGGACCTGCTCCTGGTAGCGGACCGCGGCGAGCCGTTGGGCGATGAGCCGGACGATCTGCCGCGCCGGTTCACCGAGGTCCAGGGACGGGTCCTGCCCCCACAGGGACAGCACCAGGGTGTCGGTCTGGCCGTCCGGACGCGGGCAGGCAAAGGCCATGGCCACGCAGGAGCGCAGGCCGGCGGCGATGGCCGCGCCGGGCAGCCGCTCCGGCGCCAGGACCCAGGGGCTGCCCAGGCGCGCCAGGGACTCCGCGAGCAGCGCCCGGTCGAGCCTGGGCGTGACACCGTTGAGGGTGTCGTCACGGGCCGCGAACAGCACGCGGTGGCCGCGCTCCTCGTCCAACTGCACCAGCACCGTCGCGACCATGCCCAGGCTGTGGCAACCCAGCCACAGCAGGGTGCTGACCTGTTCGGCGGGCGCCAGCGGCAGGCTGATCACGTCCACCAGTTCTTCGAGCTGGAAGCTGTACTGGGTCAGGGCCGCCTCCAGGGCCTCCCGGCGCTCGGTCGCGGCGCGCAGTTCGGTGATGTCCTGTTGGACGCCGGACATGACCAGGGGTCGGCCCGCGGCGTCCCATTCCACGACCCGGCCCTGGGCCTGGACCCAGACCCAGTGCCCGTCCTTGTGGCGCCTCCGCAGCTCGCACTCGTAGCCGTCCAATTCGCCCGCGACGTGCCGGTGCGCCAGGTCCAGGGCGCGCTGCAGGTCATCGGGGTGGGTGAGGTCCATCCAGGTCTGGAGGTCGATCGAGGCGAAGTCGGCCCGGTGATAGCCGATGATCTCCGCCCAGCGTTCGTTCACCGTGCCGGTACCGGACTGCAGCTCCCACTCCCAGGTGGCGACCCGGGTGGCGGCGATGATGTTGGCCAGGCGTCGGCGCTGATCGGCCAGGGCCAGGTCGGCCACCTTGCGTTCGGTGATGTCCTGGGTGGTGCCCCGCGAGCGCAGCGGCCGGCCGTCCGCGGCGTAGTCGGTCTCGCCGCGCTCGTGCACCCACTTGATGCGGCCGTCCGCCATCAGCAGCCGATGCACGAGTTCGTAGGTGGTGCCGGTGGCCAGGGACTCCCGATAGACCAGGTCGAGCAGGGCCCGATCCTCCGGGTGCACAATGGACAACATGCCCTCGTAAGTGGCCTCGAAGCGCTCCGGGTCCTGCTCGAAGATGCGGAAGGCCTCGGGTGACCAGGACACCCGGTCGGCGAGGTGGTCGTATTCCCAAGACCCCAGGTGGGCGATCGCCTGGGCCTTGAGCAATGACTCCTGGGCGTGCTCCAAGGCGAGGCGCGCCTGGCGCTCGGCGCTCACGTCGGTGATGGTCCCCCGCTCATCCCGGTAGATCACGCCCCCCGCCATGGTCTCAAAGAGCGTGCGGAAGCGCTCCCGTTCCTCGGACAGGGTACGATTCAGGGCCTCGCGCTGGTCGCGTTCCTCGCGCAGGGTCCGGAAACTCTGGCTCAGCGAGTCCGCCATCTCGGCCACCGCGTCCGCCAGTTCCCCGGTCTCCGCCAGCAGGCCGGAGACTGGCGCCGGCCAGGGACGCTCCGCGCGGATCGCCGCCGGCAGGGCGCGGCTGCCCTGCGCCAGGTCGCGCAGGGGCCGCACGAGGCGCCGGCTCAGGCGGGCCGCGACCAGCAGCCCCAGCAGGGACGGGACCAGCATCGCCGCCAGCAGGACCCCGAACAGGACCTGGGCGAGCGGCAGCGAGGACTTGCGCCTGGTCAGGAGTGCGCCGGCCACCAGGACCAGGTCGGCGAGGGCGGCGTTGAGGATGCCGTTCAGCGACTGCTTCAAGGCAATGAGCAGGGTCGGCGTCCAACCCATCCCCAGCACGAACCGATGGGCCAGCAACGCGAGCGGGATCCCGAGCAGGAGCCAGTACAGGGCCGCGGAGACCGCAAGCGGCGGCGGGTGCTGGCCGCGGCGGTGCGCCCGGTCCCGGTGCCAGCCCACCGCGGCGGCCTCGGCCAGGAAGATGAGCAGCGCATAGGGGTGGTCCCAGAGCAGCCAGGTATAGGCGCCCCCGACCAGGGCCACCGTCAGGCCTGCCCCGGTCCCCAGCCATGCCAGGGCCAGCATCACGGCGATGGAGCCGAACAGGAAGTCGACGCCGAAGCCCACCGGCAGGCTGAACCAATTGCCCAAGAGCGCCGCCAGCGCCAGGGCCCCGGTGAGCAGTGCGCGCCCGGACCACGCGAGCGGCGGTGCAATCAGCGTGGCGGGCTCGCGCCTGGGGTCGGTGGTCTGGTCGCTCTGCAATTCGGTCTCCCGCCGGCGTGTCGATGACCCGGGTCGGCCCACGGGTCTTCAGGTCAGGGTCGCCGCGGGGTGTGCGGCGCCGGACCTGTGATTGCGATCCGTGGATGATAGCCCGATCAGACGGCGGTTTGCGGTGTGCCGGCGCGCACAACGATCTGTTCCGGCGCCCCTTTACAAGATTTCACAGCGCCTCGGCAGCGGCCCGGGCGAGTCGCGCCACGCGGCCCGCCCTGCTGTGCGCGCTCAGTGCCCCAGGCGCGAGGTCCGGGTCAGGGCCGAGAAGCGCACCCCCTTGAGACCGCCGATCGTCAGGCTCAGGCCCTCGATCTGCGCCGGGAGGCCGCGCAGGATGATAGTCTCCAGGCAGTTCTGGTGATCGATATGGACGTGGGTGCTCGCCACCACGTGGACGAACTCCTGGTGCTGGACCTCGAGGATCTGTTGGGTCAGTTCCCGCTGGTGGTGGTCGTACACGATGGTGAGGACGCCGGCGACCTCCGCGTCGCCCCGCTCCCAGGCCTCCTCCACCAAACGCTCGCGGATCAGGTCGCGCACCAGCTCCGAGCGCGAGGCATAACCCTTGCCGACCACGCGGCGGTCCAGTTCATCGAGCAGCGGGCGCGGCAGGGAGACGCTGAAGCGGATGGTTTCATCGGGGTTGGACATAAGATACGGTTCATTAAGAAGCAAATTAGGGGATGCCGTCGGCGTCGTTGTCGTTGTCGTTGTCGTAATCGTAATCGCAATCGTAATCGAGATGCTCATCCCGGCCGCGATCTTCTTCGACCTCGCTCAGTTCGTGACGCTTTCCCGACTACGACTACGATTACGACAACGACAACGACAACGACAATCATTCTATTCGTTGTTTAACCTATTTCTGACTCGTCAATTAGAACCACCCGCCGCGCCGGAAGCGCCACAGCATGTACCCGGCGACGGAGAGGCAGACGGCCCAGAAGACGGCGTAGCTGTAGGGCCACTGGTTCTCCGGGATGTACATATTCATGCCGTAGACGCCGGCGATGAAGGTCAGGGGGATGAAGATGGTCCCGATGATGGTCAGCACCTTCATGATCTCATTGGTGCGGTTGGAGAGCATGGAGACGTGCATGTCTGCCACGTCCGCAGCGATCTCCCGGTAGGTCTCGATCAGGTCGATGATCTGGACACAGTGGTCGTAGACGTCGCGGAAATAGGTCTGGGTGACCTCCGAGAGGCACTCGTGGCGCTCGCGCTGGAGGTCCGAGATGAGTTCCCGCATGGGCCAGGCGACCCGGCGCAGCAGGATCAGACTGCGCTTGATCCGGTGGATGGAGTGCAGGGTCAGGGGTTCGGCCTGGTCGATGGCCGCCTCCTCCGCCTCCTCCAGGTGCGCGGAGGCGTCCTCCAGGATCGGATAGAGACCGTCCACGATGGTGTCCAGGATGGCGTAGAGCAGGAAGCTCGCGTCATTCTGGCGCAGCCGCGAGTGCGGACTCTCCACCCGGCGGCGCACCAGTTCGATCGCCGGGCAGGCGCTCGATTGAAAGCTGAGCAGGGTGTGGCGCCCGAGGAAGAAGTTCACCTGTTCGGCCTGCACCTCGCCCTCGCGCAGGACGACGCGCCGCGCCACCACGAAGAGTCGCCCGGGCAGGTCCCCGGAGCCCGGATAGTCGTCGACCTTGGGTCGATGCTGGCCGTCGAGCACGTCCTCGATCGCCAGCGGGTGCAACTGATACTTCTCGGCCAGGGCGCGAATGGTGTCGTTGTCCCCCAGCCCTTCGACGTGGATCCAGCGCACCGCGGACCAGTCCGGCCGGTGCATGGCAAGGAAGGCGGCCATGTCCGTCACCTTCTGGATCTCCCAGCGGTCGGGGGCATAGTCGGTACAGGTCACCTGGGCCAGGCCCGCGCCCGGCGCCTGGACCAGCTCGTGGTACTCGATCCCCGCCGGCGCGCCCGCCGGGCGGCTGTGCGGCCGCGGCAGCTTGGCCTTGGCGCCCCCCCAGGGCAGCCGGCGGCGCCGGCCGTGCTTGGGGGCGGGTGGGCGTGCGCCACCGGTCTGAGTGGGCGCCGCGGCGGTCGCGGGTGCCGCTTGGGTAGCCGGCGCGGCACCGGGCTCAGCACCCGTCACCATGGCGGCGGCGGAAGGCGTCGAAGGCGCGGAGGGTTGGCGGTCCTGCATGGACTGGTTCCGGTGGCGGACGAGGTAATCCCACTATCGGACCCTAGCCGGTTGAGGGCAAGGGGTCGGCGTGGAAACCGAGTCCACAACGGGCATGGCGACCTGACTATGTAAGAAAAAGTCTCACGATAATCTTGACAATGTTCGGATTGTGAACCACACTCTTACAAGTACAAAGCCTGACCGTGGGTACTCTGATGCACGACGGATTGTTTCGGAACTTCACCAGGACGAGGAATACATCTGGAAGGACCTTAGTGCCCCGAACCTGGCTGCGAGCGTGACTCCCGGGCTGCCGGTCTTTCCTGTTACTCATCGCCATGAGCAGATTGCGCGTAGCGCGGTTATCGCGCATCGGGACCTTGCTAAGCTTGCCGACCTCCGAGGGGACTCACGGCTTCGTGAGCAAGCTCGCTTGATTTCTGAGGCGCAGGCGCTATCGCTTGAACAGGCGGCGAATCATCTCCAACAGTTGCTGGAGCGACACAAGGGGGAGTGGGACCGGTTTCTTGCTGCGGAGGTCGCTCCAGGTTCATGGGTGCGAACGCTTTGTGGGTGACTATCCATGAGAGAACTTGAACGCCTCGACCCGGTGGAACTCGGCCGTCGGCTGAAGGCCGCACGCAATGCCGCGCGGGTGACCCAGGATCAAGCGGCGGAGCGGATCGGCGCGGTCCGCACGACCATCGTGGCCATCGAGCGCGGCGACCGGCGTCTGAGCGCCGAGGAATTGCTCGGTCTGTGCGACCTCTATCAGACTTCGCCGGGCCGACTCGTACGTCCGGATGCCGTCCATGTGGATCTGGCGGTGCAGTTTCGCCGTTTGCCTGCCGGGGGCGCGGACCAAGATGCGTTGGACGTGTCGCGGGTCCTGCACGAGTTAGCGGCCCGCTATGTCGAGTTGGAACGGAAACTGGGCCGCCCCCTGGAGCCCGCTTACCCCCCGGTCTGGCGCCTCGCGCGGGGGCAGGTGCAGGAACAGGCCGAGGATGCGGCCATGGACCTGCGCGGTCGTCTGGGACTCGGCCATTTGCCGATTCCGGATGTCTTGGGGCTGATCGAGGGCGAATTGCGCATTCGGCTCTTCATTGTGCCCTTGCCCTCTTCGGTGTCCGGGGCCTATGCCTATCATGAGGCGTTGGACGCCTGTATCCTGGTCAACGCAAAGCATGCGGCAACCCGGCAGGCCTGGACCGCCGCCCATGAACTGGGACACTTCCAGACCGATCGGCAGAGTGGCGAGGTGTTGGGGGATGAACGCGGTGACGGAGTCGGTGATGAGTATTTCGCTAATCTGTTTGCCGGCGCCTTCCTGATGCCCGCCCCGGCGGTGCGCGCGCGGTATCGGGACCTGTGTGAGAAAGAGGGGAAATTCTCTCCCCGTAGCCTGGTGTATTTGGCCCGCTCCTTTTACGTCGCCCCCGAGGCGATGGGACGGCGCCTGGAACAACTCCGGTTGTTCAGGAAGGGCACCTTCGACGCACTGCGTACCTCAGGGTTCGACGCCTCCGCCGTGCGGCGTATCCTGGGGGACGTCATTACCCCGGAGCAGCCACGGTTCCTGCCTCGCTATACCTTGATTGCGGTGGAAGCCTACGAACAGGAGTTGATCTCGGAGGGTGAGTTGGCGCAGATGCTGCGGATCGGCCGCATCGAGACCCGCGACATCGTGGCGTCCTTGGCCGGACTCTGGGAGCCGATCGACGAGGTTCGCCTTGCCCATGGCTGAAGGGAGGCAGACGCTGGTCCTGGACGCGAGTGTCTTGATCAATTTCCTCGGCAGCGGCCATGTCGAGGTCATTCTCAGGTCACTGCCCGAGCGCATCCTGATGGCGGAACGGACGTTCAACGAGGTCCTGAGAGACCCGAGCGGGCGCATGCCCGCGAGCGCGCAGCGACGGGCCTTGGTCGACCATGGGCTGATCGCCCTCGTCCCCCTAGATCAAGAGGGCAACGAGCGGTTTCTGGACCTGGTATCAGACCCGGATCGGCTCGACGACGGGGAGGCCGCCGCGGTGTCCCTGGCGCTGATGACCGGCGCCGTGCCCGTGTTGGACGAGCGCCGGGCGCGGCGGGTCTTTCGAGATCGCTTTCCCGGCCGCCCGCTTGAGAGCAGCGCGGGCCTCTTCCGTCGCTTGAGTGAGAGCGAAAGTCTGACCGCGGCGGTCCTGCGTGACGCCTTGTTCGGGGCCCTGCGCAACGCGCGCATGTCCGTAGTCGCTGAGGAATTGGACTGGGTGGTTCGGACCCTTGGGAGCGAATTGGCGTCGCAGTGTCCATCGCTGGCCCGCAGGAAGCGGGGCTGAACGTGTGGCGGTCGATAGACAGTCGGTGTCGCTCCGACTCCAAGTCTCCGGCGAAGGCGAAGGCCCGTCAGTCCCAGCCGTTGCCCTGGCCCCATAATCCTTGATCATAACCGCAGCCAGCGGCGATCGGTCCCCATGGCGGACCCTACGGAAAGGCCGCGGTTGCGTAGGGTCCGCTCGGTGGCCGGAATGATGACCAAGGCCATCCCCGGCGTCGTTCTCAATCGTCCCCCGCTCGGGCGAGGGGTCAGGCCGCATGGGGTGCGAACACGAAATACAGACGCCAACCGACGCCCAAGAGGCCCGCCCCGCAGAGCGCCAGAGCGACCGCAAATGCCTGAATGACTCTGCCGCGCCGAACGGCCGCCGCGTCGCGCATAACCACCGTGTCGCGCAGCGCCCGCGCGCGGGGGAGGGGAAACTGTCGAACCGCGCGCACGCGCGAGCCAAGGTTCCAGAGATGGATGGCCAGCGCGATGACAGCAACCCCACCGCTACCAACGACCCAGACGAACACCGACCGCAACCGGCGCAGTGCGGCCTCGGGTGCCATTTTCTCCACCTCGGCGAGCCAGCCGTCGAAGAGCCACAGACCAACGGCAGCGAACGCGACGGCCGCGAGCAACGCTACCCCTGTGACGACGCGAAGGCGGCGATCGGCGCGTAGGATATCCATGAGTGAAATGCTGCCTGGAGTAGGTCATTGATTAGAGCGATAATGAAAGTCTGGCTGATGAGGCGAATTGTGTGATGCCACACAGAACCCTGAGGAGTTCCACAGAACATGTCTTGATATTGTGAGCCCATTCATGAATAGCGATGTACTGCTGTAGATATACCTTGTTCACACCACGAAATGGGCGAGGCTCAATTAAATCGGGCGGGTAGAGAGAACTCAATTGAGCCTGGCCCCTTTATCTCCTTTATCTCTCCTTTATTTCTTTGTCTTCTTTATCTTCCACGAGACTGGCGTAGGGGGGCAGGTCGGCACCCGGGCCTTGATCATAGCTCCGGCCGCCGGGGCGGCGGTTGGCGCCCCGTTGTAGGTCGGCCTTCAGGCCGACCGGGGGCGCCGCGGTCGGCCTGAAGGCCGACCTACAAACCCGTGGCCGGAATTATGATCACCTCC
>Ga0247844_1001219_pt1 | contig 49216 bp, 46 predicted proteins | sample LaCtaG_FD_192421 | JGI IMG/M metagenome (GOLD analysis project Ga0247844, IMG submission 192421) | Freshwater microbial communities from meromictic Lake La Cruz, Castile-La Mancha, Spain - LaCruzMarch201714.5m_1 | ecosystem: Environmental > Aquatic > Freshwater > Lake | place: Spain: Castile-La... | reverse complement strand
GCAGGATGCATTCACAAAGGCATCAAAGTCCCTGTCTTTTGCCAGAAAATGGATTGACGATTTTTGGAATCCCATTTTTTGGAATTCTACAATTATTTGTTCCAATTAGTTATGTCCCTATCTATACTCAAAAAACAGTCGTGGTTTTAGATAACGCCCCTATTCATCACTCAGAGGAATTTGAAAATCAAATGGCTATTTGGCAAGAGAAAGATTTATATATCTTTTTCTTGCCTACTTATAGCTCACATCTCAATCTGATTGAAACCCTGTGGCGAAAAAGTAAATATGAATGGTTAAAACCACATCATTATCAATCTTTTGAGATACTAACTCAGGCTGTTGAGAATATTTTAACCAACTTGGCTAAGGAATTTAAAATTGATTTTTCTGAATTGAAGCATTTTACCGATTTCAAAACGTCGTTTAATTTTAGCTGACTACTTAAAAGCCGGACTCCGTAGTATGTTTCTACCCAATAGCTCAATTTCTATCAAAACAAGAAATCAAAGCCGTCATTATCATTGTGTTTCGGAATTTTGAACGACTTAAGAAAACCCTTTACAACCTCATCATCCTCAAAAGCTTTGAGGTCTTTCTTAATGCTTTTTACCGTTTTTTTATACTCACTGATTTGCTGATCAAAAGCAAATTCCAAGCCAAAAGGATTTGAAACTATGTACTTAGGCTGTCCGCTCATCAGGTGGGCCTGTGTCTGTAAACTATCGAATTCTTCTTCCAATTCTTTGGATTGTTCCCGCAGAATTTTATTATAATACTTGAGGTGGTCTTCGGCCAATGATTCAATGTGAGACTGGTCTATTCGCTCAAATTCTAATTGTAAGCGCAATAAACCCAACACATCATTTTTTTCGTAGGCTTCCGTCACCCGTTGTATGATTTCAGTTTTCCGATTCTTTTCTTCTTCCTCTTTTTCACGATCTGGATGAAAAGCTTTGACTAAATCCATGTAAATTGTCCGTACTGCCTTCGTGATATTTCGAGTTTCAAGCTCTCTTTTTTCTTCTCGCTCTATCTGTTTTTGTGTTTTAGGGCGTTTGGCGCGTAGTTCTTCATTTTCACGTTGCTGTTCGGCAAAGGAGGCTTGTTGTTCCGCAATTTTTTGTTGCAATTTTTCCTGCATTTTTTCAGGGTCATTGAGGTCAACGTCATCTCCTAAATCTATCCCAAACATCGAAAACAAACTTTTCATGCGTTCGGCTACTTCTTGGTTAGCATCCTCATTGATGGAGTCGAAGCTACCCTCTTCGCTGTATTTATCATAAATCGGCTTGAGTTCTTCCATTCTTCCCGAATCAATCGCCTCAAACGCAATTTCCTGAATCAGATAAGCTAATTTCTTTTTTTCAGGCTTTTTATACACCGCAGACTCATAGGCACGGTCAAAACGATACACCAATTGGGCACGTTGCTCAAAATATTGCTTACGAATCGGCTCCAAATCCATCGCTTCACGCTGCTGAATTTTGGTCATAGCTACCCGATAGTCCGTAATGTTCTTTTCGAGCGTTTCTATTTTTTTTACCAAGCGATTAAAATCTTTCTGAGCCTTGGTTTGTTCGGCTTTTGCCTTGGTAATTTGAACAATTTTAGCGCACATAATTTATAACGGCCTTGCTTTACGAAAAATAAGGGCAATGAGCAGAATAGCGATGATAATCAGTAAGAGGGTAAAACGAAATTCGTCGAAAATAAAGCTTGAAGGTTCAACCAAACTAATCTCTGACAATTTTTGCAGATAGGTTTCTTTTCCCCATGCCTTAATCGCTTCGGCCTGATTGGTAACCAAGGATTGACGTAATGTGTTTTTGTAGTGAGCAAGTGCCTCCGGAGAGAAATAAAAAAAGATAAACGACAAATACCCACATAACAAAGCACCCGTCAGCCATACTACGTAACCAATCGAAATCCCTTCCCAAATGTGGAAATATCCTTCCCCGATATGCTTCCGATAATACCAACAAGCCGCGGCGATGATGATACTGAAAAAGCCTACGTCCAACGCACGGCTGGTTGCAGAAAATTTATCTAAACTCTGAGTCAACAGAAAATACAGGAAACAAACGACTCCCGCCAGCAAACCAAAGACGAGCGGAATTTTAAGCAACGGCTTATTAAAAAAGTTAATCACATTTTGCATAGTTTATTCACAAAGTTATCCACACATTTCCACCATTTCGCGATTTAACACGTAAATCGCTTTTCCTTTGAGATGTTTCCCGAAGAAAGGTGAGTTTTTGGATTTAGAACGCGTTTCGGAGAAAACCCATTCCAAGGTTGGGTCAAAAATGGTAAGATTGGCAGCAGTACCCTCAAAAATTACATTCTCTGGTAATCTTAAAATGGTACGTGGCTGATGGGTAAATTTATCTACCAACTGACTGATTGAAAGACTGTTGTTGTACGTGTTTAATAAAGCAAAGGCCGTTTCAAGCCCAATAATTCCAAACTCTGCTAAGTCAAATTCTAAGTTTTTTGACTCTTCATCCTGTGGATTATGGTCTGATACCACGGCATCAATTGTACCATCAGCAAGACCTTCCCAAAGTGCCGCAATATCTTCAGCAGCGCGAAAGGGTGGATTTACTTTGTAATTGGTATCAAATTCGCCCAAAACGGTATCATCAAAAGCGATTTGGTGCGCAGCTATATCACAGGAAACAGGTAAACCCTCTGCTTTTGCTTTACGAATTAAATCTACTGCGGTAGCCGTTGAAATGGTGGAGAAGTGGAGTAGGGGAATCATACTTTTTACCCCCATGTAGTCGAGCAACTTGAGATCACGCATAATCATCAACTCTTCGGCTACTTTGGGTATACCGCGCATACCAAGCAACGTACTCGACTCACCCTCATTCATTTGACCAAACACCGTTAAATCAAAATCTTCGGGGCGATTCATCAGCACGCGATTAACCTGCTGCAAATACTGAAGCGATTTCAGGAAAATATGGGTGTTGTGAATGGCATGAATTCCATCCGAAAAAGCCACGGCACCTGCTCGTGTCAGGTCAATCATTTCCGTAAAATCTTTCCCTTCACAACTCTTGGTCACGGCCCCGATTGGGTGCACATTAACGGCTTGACCACGGGCTCTGTGCTTCACATAAATAAGCGTATCTTTAGAATCAAGTGCCGGTTTAGTATTGGGCAAAACGGCTATTTCAGTAAAACCGCCTGCCATTGCTGCTTCACAAGTAGTAGTAAGGTCTTCTTTGTGCTCCTGACCGGGGTCATGCGCCAAAACCCGCATGTCTACCCAACCGGGGGAAATATGCCAATTTTCGCCAGCCAAAATTTCAGCATGGGGTGCTTCAATTCGGTCTTCGATACGGGTTATTATCCCCTTTTCAACCAAAATGTCTTTTGTTTGCCCATTGTAAGGCGAACGCGCGTCTATAATTTTTACAGAACGAATCAGTACCATGTTTTTAATCAACTTTCAAATTCCCCTTTGGGAGTAGGGGCTAAAAAAAGCTCCTTTCGGAGCTTCTATTTATTCGCCAATCAATTCTTTATAGGCTTCAACGGAAAGTAAATCATTGGTAGAGCCCGTGATTTTGATACGTACCATCCAACCTTTTCCATACGGATCTTCGTTGACCAATTCAGGTGAGGCTTCCAATTCATCATTGAATTCGAGGATTTCGCCCGATACAGGAATAAAAAGGTCTGAAACTGTCTTCACAGCTTCAACTGAGCCAAAAATCTCGCCTTCTTCGATGGTTTGTCCCACAGTAGTAATGTCCACGTATACAATATCACCCAATTCATGTTGGGCAAAATCAGTAACTCCTACTGTAGCGGTGTCGTCGCCTTCAAAGCGAATCCACTCGTGATCTTTGGTGTATTTAAGTTCTTCTGGAAATGTCATGGTTTCTTGAGGCTTTTCGTTTGGGCTTGCAAGATAATACGAAAACATAAATTATGCGAGATACGCGAGTTACTTTACGGGTTTTTCTAAGTTAATCCATTACAATCTATAAACTTCTCATTTTATTGGCATAAGAAGCCATTAGGAGAATAGTCTTCATTACACCTTTGGAGGTATGAGTAAATAAATGCCTTAATATGAAACTTCTTCGTCTTTGCATCGCCCTCTTTTTGCATTTCCACCTTTTTGCCCAAACACCTTTGCGACGTTCTGAGAGTTTTTTTGGTCTGCACTTTGACTTTCATGCCAGCTTGGAAGACACACTCATTGGCAAAACCCTCACTGACAGTATGATAGATTCGCTGTTGGTAAAGGTAAAACCTGATTTTATTCAAGTAGATTGTAAAGGGCATACAGGCGTTACGAGCTATCCGACCAGGGTTGGATATACGCCTAAACGCTTTGAAAAAGATATTCTTCGCCTTTTTAGGGAGGTTACACGTCGGCACAGAGTAGCGCTTTATGTGCATTACTCGGGTGTTTGGGACAATGAAGCGATAAAACATCATCCCAATTGGGCCAGAATAGATGCTGAAGGAAAGCAGGACAATCAAAAAGCATCGCTTTGGGGTGCCTATACCGACAGTTTATTGATTCCACAACTCAAAGAAATTAGTGATTATGGCGTGGACGGCGTATGGGTGGACGGTGATTGCTGGGCTACCAACTCTGATTATTGCGCCGCCGCGGTTGATGAGTTTCGTTTTGTGACGGGAATTCAAGAAATTCCTAAAAAGAAAACCGACCCTAACTACGGCAAATGGCTTGAATTTCAACGTGATGCGTTTCGACGTTATGTCCGAAAATATACGGACGCTCTTCATGCTTACAATCCGCGTTTTCAAGTAGCCAGTAATTGGTCTTTTTCGGCCATGATGCCCGAAAAGGTGGATATTAACGTTGATTTTTTGTCGGGCGACACCGAACCGCTTAATGGCGCCAATCAATCGGCATTTCAGGCGCGATGTTTAGCTCCTCAGGGAAAACCTTGGGATTTGATGTCTTGGAGCTTTGGTTATGGCTGGGACGACCAAATTTTCTCGGCTAAAAGTGCAACTCAACTTTCACAGGAAGCCGCGCATGTCATTGCAATGGGAGGTGGGTATCAGGCGTATTGGACCCAACACAGAGACGGAAGCCTTAAAACCTACGCTTACGGTACCATGGCTGATTTGGCAAAATTCTGTCGTCAGCGTCAGCCCTATTGCCAAAATACCAAACCCGTACCGCAGGTAGCCTTGTTGTATTCAAACACAGCATATAAAAGTGAAGTAACAACGGTTTATAACACCGGTGACCGAAAACAGGAGCCGATGATTGGCGTGTTGAATGCGTTGCTATACAGTCAATTACCAACCGAAATCCTACAGGAACATCACCTTAAAGGCAGAACCAAAGACTATCCGCTCATTGTGATTCCCGAATGGAAAAAAATTGACGAACAACTTAGAACAGAACTTATAGAATATGTTCAACAGGGAGGGAATTTACTGGTGATTGGGAGCGAAACTGTCAAAATTTTCGAAAATGAATTAGGGGTAAAATTAAATCCAACTGTCCAATCCATTCCTTTTTGGGGGTATGATAATCTTATTACCGGTACAAAAGCAACGTATCGGCCCTTTGAATCACTTGGGACTACGCATACTTTTGGACAATGGTTTAGTCAGGAAGATAAGCGTTTTGCTCAAGGTGCGATTGCTTCTATTGCTTCACTTGGCAAAGGAAAAATAGCCGGAATCTATTTCAATTTCGGTGAACAACACTTCAAACGGGAAACCTACGTGGGTCGTGATTTCATCAATGCATTGGCTTTGCAGCTATTTCAACCTCAAGTTAAAGTGAGCGGCTCAAAAGCGCTTAACGTAGTTTTGAACCAAAAACAAAAAAGCACTTTTGTCAATCTCATCAATATGACGGGCAACCATGCCAATAAAGCCATTCATTCTTCTGATGAAATTCCGCCGCTTTATAATCTTCAAGTTACCGTAAAAACGCCTCAAAGACCTCGTCAGATAGTACTCCAACCCGAAAATAAACCCATAACTTTTGCGTATAAAAATGGAGAATCGGTCTTTATAATAAGTAAATTAGATATTCTTTCGATTGTTGAAATCAAACCATGATTCTGTTACAAGCTTCTTCTGACTGGGCCGCTTTTATCGGTCGTTTCCATCCTGTTTTGGTACACTTACCTATTGGATTTCTGATTTTGGCGGGATTACTCGAAATCGGCAGATTAGTCAACAAAATTGACGTCAAAGAGTCCACAATCAGTTTTATCCTTTTTTGGTCTGCTATTGGCGCTACTTTGTCCTGTATTGCGGGATACTTTTTGTCTTTAGGAGGCGGTTATGAGGCAGAATTATTGGAAGAACATAAATGGCAGGGAATTTGGGTCGCCGTAGCTTCTTGGATAGCTTGGATAGCCAAATCAGAATTATTTATCAACAAAATCCCGTTTGGAAGTCTGCTTTACTTCCCCGCTTTGGTCGTTGGAGGCTTTTTTACGATGATTGCCGGACATCACGGCGGGTCATTAACTCATGGAGAAGGTTACCTGACCCAAGAAACCCCGGAACCATTTCGGGATTGGATGGGAATGGAAGCTAAAAAAGACAAAGGTTCCGACGAAATCAAGCCCATTGCGGATGTGAACAACGCCATGGTATTTCAGGATGTGGTAAATCCCATTATCAAAGCACGCTGTATCCAATGCCACAACGCCAACAAATCGAAGGGCGATTTACGCATGGACCAAGTGGAATTGTTGAAAAAAGGAGGCGAGAACGGGCCTATTTTTGTAGTCGGAAAGGGAGAAGAAAGTGAAATGGTTAAGCGCTGTCTGCTTCCGCTCGAAGATGAAAACCACATGCCGCCCAAAGGCAAAACCCAGCTTACCGAAGGACAGGTTGCTATTTTATCGTGGTGGATTGACCAAGGCGCACCTTTTGATAAAAAAGTAGCTGAACTCAAAGCTACGGATGCTGTAAAATCTGTTTTGGCCGCATTGAGTGGTTCACAGTCAACAAGCAGCTATTCGCAAATGACTGCAACAACAAAGGAATCACCTGTATTGAGTTTAAAAGTACCTTCTGCCGATGCAAAAGCGGTGGAAGCGCTTAAAAAAGCAGGTTTATTGGTGATGCCCATTACCAATGAAAGCAATTTATTAGAAGTGAATGCAGTAAATGTAGGCAGTTTAATTGACGCTCAAATAGCTCTACTTGAACCACTTAAAGAGCAAATTATTTGGCTCAAACTCGGTGACACTAAAATTACAGACCAAGCCGCTGGCACGATTGCCAAATTAAAAAACTTGCAAAAACTTCATTTGGAAAATACAGGTATTACCGACGCTACTATGCGTCAAATCAAGTCCTTACCGTACTTAGAATACTTGAATTTGGTCAACACGCAAGTAACTGACGCAGGTATAAAAGAGCTTTCTGCAACCCCTAATCTACTGAGTCTTCACGTTTGGCATTCCAAAGTAACAGAGGCGGGTGTAGCTGCGCTGAAACAGGCTAAACCCAATTTGGACGTAACGATCGGCATCAACGAACAGCAAATTGCTGATTTTATAAAAGCCGGAGAAACAGCACCAAAACCTGAAGAAGCGAAAAAGAAATAATTAATCTTCCAATATAGCCACTACACGAGCTGGCGCGGCCGAAGCACCGACTATTTTAAGTGGAAAAACCCATACTTTAAATCCAAAAGGAGGCAATGCTCCCAAATTGACCAATTGCTCAATATGGCAATATTCTTTTTCACGACCCACTAAATGTGCTTGCCAAAAGACATGTTGATTATTGGTTTCTTTGGCTTTTTGAATCATGTAACGCATAGGTAAATCCCAACCCCATTGGTCGATTCCCATCACTTTGATACCTTTGTCTATGAGCCATTCGGTTGCTTCTTTGCTCATTCCTGTACCAACATCCGCAAATTGTTTGGTTCCGTTAAATTTATCGCGCCCTGTTTTTATCAATACTATCATTCCTGCCTTCAAGACAGCTCCTGTTTTTGCTAAATCCTGTTGAATATCATAAATGGTAATCGCCTCAAAATCTAATTTGTGGCTCATATTTACCACTAAACCATCTCCATAGCACCATTCAAGCGGGATTTGGTCAATAGTTTTGGCCAGTTTTCCCGCCACAGTAGGGTAGTAGTGCCAGGGCACATCTATGTGCGTCGTAGAATGAACACCCATGTGTTTGATGGTATCATCGGCCCAACCCACAAAATCTTTAGGAAATAATCGAAATGGTAAACCTAAAAAACGAATAAGCCACTTAGCTGTATTATGTCGTTTATGTTTGATTTTAACTCGCATAAACCAAGGGTCTTCTGCGTTGTAACGAATGGATTTAGAGAGGTCTATGATGCGCGGCATAAAGAGCATAGTTAAATTTATAAAAGTCCGATATTAAACATATATCAATTACACGTCAAACAATAGCGTCTTCTTTTCTTTGCAATTTCCTGCAAAAAAGCCTTATTTTGGCTTAAATTTTCGTTTTTCTGCTTTATCCCCTACACGTTAAATGAATTCCCAAGACTCCTTCAAAATCGTCATTTTAGGCGGAGGTGAAAGTGGCGTAGGTGCTGCGTTGCTGGCCCAAGCCAAAGGTTTTGATGTATTTCTTTCGGACAAAGGTGCGCTCTCCGAGGAATATCGTTCCATTCTTCACACTCACTCTATCCCATTTGAAGAAGGTCAACATACCGAAGAGAGAATTTTAGCCGCTGACGAAATCATTAAAAGCCCCGGAATTCCTGATAAAGTACCCTTAATAAAAAAACTATGTGCGCAGGGCACCCCTATTATTTCCGAAATTGAATTTGCTTCCCGTTATACAAAAGCCAAAAAGATAGCCATTACGGGAAGTAACGGCAAAACAACCACGACCTTACTTACCTATCATTTGCTGAAATCAGCAGGGATGAACGTTGGTTTAGCCGGTAACATCGGCGAGAGTTTTGCCAAACAAGTCATTGACGATACGTTTGATTGGTTCGTCCTGGAACAGAGCAGCTTTCAATTGGACAACATGTACGACTTTAAAGCAGATGTGGGAGTTTTGCTGAATATCACCCCTGATCACTTAGACCGTTACGAATATACTTTTCAGAAATACGTCGATTCAAAGTTTCGGATACTGCAAAATATGCAGCCTGACGACGATTTTATTTATTTTGTCGACAATGAAGCAATCGCTCAGGAGTTAAAAAAGAAATCATTCAATGTCAATCACTTACCTATTTCTTTTTTAAAAAAAGAAATGAATGGTGGATTTTTTCACGACGGAGTATTGCATCTGACACGCCATCCTCGTACTTTTGATATAAGCGCAGATGAATTACCAATCAAAGGTCCGCACAATGCCATAAATGCTATGGCGGCAACATTGGCCGCAATGGCTGTAGGGCTCACAGATGAACAGATAAAAACCGGATTGTTGACTTTCCAAAACGCAGCCCATCGGCTGGAACCTGTCGAAAAAATCAACGGAATTCAGTTCATCAATGACTCAAAGGCAACTAATGTTGATTCAGTTTTTTACGCGCTTAACAGTTACGATACCCCAATCATTTGGATAGCCGGCGGGCTGGATAAAGGCAACGATTATACCCAAATCGAGTCTTTGGTTCGCCAAAAAGTGAAAGCCCTTATCTGTCTGGGCAAAGACAATAGCAAACTTCTCTCGTTTTTTACCCCTATCGTTCCCATTGTCATTGAGACACAGGACGTAAAGGAGGCAGTACAGCACGCACTGTCGTTAGGCCAACCTAACGATGTGGCGCTTCTATCTCCTGCCTGCGCCAGTTTCGACCTGTTCAAAAATTACGAAGATCGCGGAGATCAATTCAAAGCGACTGTCCGAAGTTTTGTACCTTAATTCCAAAAAACGATGAATAATTCCGAGATGAATGCTTTTGACACCCCATCAGGCTATCGCCCCCCTACTGACGGCTGGCAAACCGCTAAGGATTGGCTAAGCCAAAACTTAAAGGGCGATGTAGTCATTTGGATTATTGTAGCGATACTTTCGCTCATCAGTATGCTCATTGTTTACAGTGCTACCGGTACGTTGGCCTACCAACGCGGAGGAGGTTACCCTGAAGTTTTTCTCTTTAAACACATTTTCTTTACCGGCATCGGATTATTTGTGATGTGGTGGGTACATCGCATCAACTATACCTATTTTTCGCGTTTATCGCGCGCTGCTTTGTTGATTTCCATTCCCTTACTGATTTTGGTAAAAGTTGCGGGAGTTACCATCAACGGTGCAACTCGTTGGTTGGCAATTCCCGGCACAGGTTTTACATTCCAACCCTCCGATTTTGCACGTTTAGCATTAATTGCCAATCTGGCTGCCATGCTTGCCAAACGGCAACGAATTGAGTATAGCTGGCAAATTTTCAATAAAATGATTCTATGGGTTGGGATTATCTGTTTTCTAATTGCCCTATCCAGTACTTCAACTGCCGTTTTACTCGGTTTTGCCTGTTTTTTAATGCTTTATGTCGGTCGTGTTCCTAAGAAGTACTTAATCGCCATGCTGATTTCCATTGGTTTGGCAGGAACATTAGGTTTGATTTTAGGCCAGAGATACGATACGGCAAAAAAACGAGTAGAGCGCTTTGTATACCGTGAAAATGATAAAACCAAGAAAGGTCTGGATCAATCTGATCAAGGATTTATTGCCATCGCCCATGGCGGAATTATTGGCCAAGGCCTTGGTAACAGCCACCAACGAAACTACCTTACTCAAGCGTACTCCGACTTTATTTATGCCATTATTATTGAAGAATATGGCCTGATAGGAGGAGTTTTTATTGTGCTTTTATACGCCGTTTTATTGATGCGAGGTGTTCAAAATATTAATCAAACCAATCGAGCGTTTGGTGGCCTGCTATCTGCCGGTCTAACATTGAGCATTGGTTTGCAGGCATTTACAAATATGGCAGTGGCGGTAGGTATTTTCCCAGTTACCGGCCAACCACTTCCTTTGCTCAGTATGGGTGGCACTTCCGTCTTATTTACGTGTATTTCACTCGGTATTATTCTCAGCGTAAGCAGGGGAGAAGCTGATGAAAGTAATATTTAATTAGTATGAAAAAAATTATTATTAGCGGAGGGGGAACCGGAGGGCATATTTACCCGGCCATTGCCATTGCCAATGCGCTCAAAGCCATTGATCCGACCATTCAGATTTTGTTTGTAGGGGCTTTGGGGAAAATGGAGATGGAAAAAGTACCGAGAGCGGGCTACGAAATCATTGGTTTACCCATTGCGGGCATAAAACGAGAGTTGTCAGTGGATAATATTTCGTTTCCGTTTAAACTTACGCGCAGTTTGCTAAAGGCTCGAAGTATTATTAAAAGTTTCAAACCTGACATCGCCATTGGAGTAGGTGGTTTTGCCAGCGGACCTTTGTTAATAATTGCCTCCCTTATGGGCATCCCGACGTTGATTCAGGAGCAAAATTCGTATGCGGGTGTTACCAATAAGCTTTTGGCAAAACGAGCCAAAGCCATTTGTGTAGCATACCCCAACATGGATGCTTTTTTTCCAAAAAGTAAACTTAAATTGACCGGAAACCCTGTTCGTAACGATATTTTGTCAGTATCCCACAAACGCGAACAGGCATACGCACATTTTGGCCTGCAACCCAATCACAAAACACTGCTCATTATTGGTGGAAGTTTGGGTGCAAAAACAATCAATGAAAGCATTGAAGCAGGTTTAAAAATGATTATTGATTCCAGTTATCAGGTACTGTGGCAAACCGGTAAACCTTATTTTGAACGCGCTAAAGCCGCAATCAGTGCACTTAAAACGCCTTATGCTCAAGCCTTTGATTTCATTTACGAAATGGATTTGGCCTATGCTTTGGCAGATGTTGTGGTTTCCAGAGCGGGTGCATTATCGGTTTCTGAACTTTGTTTAGTGGAAAAACCGGCAATTTTAGTACCTTTTCCCTATGCCTCTGAAGACCACCAAACTAAAAATGCCATGAGTTTGGTAGAACAAAATGCAGCTTTATTAGTAAAAGACAAAAACGCAGGAGAAGAATTGGTACAAACAGCCTTACGACTTCTGCAAGATGCTGATAAACAGCACGAATTGAGTAAAAATATTAAAAAATTAGCCAAACCAAATGCAGCGAAGGAAATTGCCGAAACGGTTTTGAAATTATGTTAAAACAATACAAATACATTTATTTCCTCGGCATCGGAGGCATCGGCATGAGTGCTTTGGCTCGTTGGTTCAAAATCAATGGTTTTGAAGTGGCCGGCTACGACCGTACTCCTACCGCTTTGACAGATACACTGCAAGAAGAAGGAATTTCGGTTCACTTTGAGGATTCTGTAGCAATGATACCTGCTGATTTTTTGCAAAATACGACTCAAACTCTTGTTGTATTAACGCCTGCTGTACCTGCCGACCATTCAGAGTATAATTATCTCAAAGACAATGGATTTACCATTCAAAAACGTTCACAGGTATTGGGGTTGATTGCGGGAGGAATGTTTACAATTGGCATTGCTGGAACACATGGCAAAACCACAACATCGTCCATGACGGCGCATTTGTTACGTCATGCGGGTGTGAATTGTTCCGCATTTTTGGGGGGAATTACCCAAAATTACGGAACTAATATGCTGCTTAATGAACCTGCGGATGATTTAAGCCAAGTTCCCTGTATAGTTGAAGCCGATGAATTTGATCGTTCTTTTCTAACCTTATTTCCTGAAATAGCCGTTGTGACATCCACTGATGCTGACCATTTAGACATTTATGGAAGTCATGCCTCTGTTCTGGACTCGTTTTCGGCTTACGTAAGCCAAATCAAACCTAGCGGGCGGCTTTTTATGAGAACGGGGCTTGAATTAGCCGATAAAACTCGCGCTCAAGTAGCTGAATACTCTCTCAATGAAGGTGATTATCACGCCGAAAATGTGCATATAGAAAATGCCTGTTTCATTTTTGACGCCGTACATCCCAATGGGAGAATCAACAATCTTACTTTACAGGTCCCCGGTTTTCATAACGTAGAAAATGCGATTGCTGCCATTGCGGTTGGATTGGAAATAGGGCTTTCTGAAGAACAGATTCGGTCAGGTATCAATACGTTTGGAGGAGTGAAACGGCGATTTGAATATTACCTTAAAACTGACTCAAAGGTTCTGATTGATGACTATGCCCACCATCCTGCGGAGGTTTCGGCATTTTTGTCATCGGCAAAAGCTTTATATCCGGATCGCCATGTAACGGCTATTTTTCAGCCCCATTTGTACAGTCGGACCCGTGATTTTGCGAAAGAGTTTGCCAAAAGTCTTTCTTTGGCAGACAGTGTAATTCTGTTGGATATTTATCCCGCCAGAGAGTTGCCGATTCAAGGGGTTACCTCTGATTTAATTTTTGACCGTATTACTTGTGACAAAGTCTTATGTAAGAAGTCGGAGTTAGTAGAGCTTATTAAAAATCGCTCCACTGACGTTGTCGCAACGATTGGCGCCGGTGATATTGATCGATACATTGAGCCTATTAAAACAGTTTTGCAGTCTGTGTAGATTTAGTTATACCAAATCAGTAATAAAATGAAACGTTGGGTTTGGGGAGTTTTGGGGAGTTTCCTTGTAGGAACGATTTTTTTATTCGTCGAAATGCAGCAAAAAAGCAAACGCTGCAAAGGCATTATTGTGAAATTAGACGAAACCGCAGAATATCCCTTCTTCACCGAACAAGATATTGAAAATCTTCTTACCCTTAAAGGGGTAGACGCCGTTGTAGGCATGAGTTTTTCAAAAATCAACCTAAAAGGCCTCGAAAAAAGAGTATTAAAAAACCGCTTGATAAATAAATGTGAAGTATTTCGAGATTTATCCGGAAATTTGGTTGTGTCTATTGATCAACAGCACCCTGTTGGAAGATTAATTCCTAACGCCACTCTATCGAAAGAACAATCTCTTTCCGCCTCTCAGGGGGGATATTTGACTGAATCGGGTGAAATTGTGCCTTTATCAGCACGATTTGCCGCCAGAACAGTACTTATTTCGGGTGATTTTTTCGATAAAACACAGAATTTAAAAACGGTAAAAGGCCAACATTTAATAGTTTTTCTGAAAAACCTTCAACAAAACCCTTTCTGGAAAGCTCAAGTAGCCGAAGTAATCGTAGATAAGGATAGTGAACTGACTCTTGTGCCTCAGGTAGGACAGCATCAAATTGATTTTGGTTTACCAGATGACATTGAAATAAAGTTTAAAAAACTAAAGATTTTTTACAAAACTATTTTACCGCTCAAAGGGTGGAATAAATACAAACGCGTAAGCGTAAAATTTAAGAATCAAATAGTGTGTGAGTGATTCATTATTAGGACAACTTATTTATAGATATTGTTTAACCATGCGCTGAACTTAAAGCTCTAACTCATCATGTCAGAAAATGAATTTTATTTAGGAATTGATATTGGTAGCACCAAGGTTGCTGCTGTTTTGGCAAAGCCAAAAAAACAGAATAATCTCATTATGCTCGAAATCTTGGGAATAGGATCGGCTCGTAATGAGGGTGTACACAGAGGAAATATCAACAATCCTATCAAAACCAAGGAAGCCATTCGACAAGCTTTAGAAATGGCTGCAAAAAAAGCCGAAAGGACTGATTTGCTATCTATTTCACTTTCTGCCACTGTCAACGTCAGTGGTACACACTTGGAAACAACGTCTGAAACGGGTTCTGTAACCTGTAAATCAGCATCTGTAAAGGGTGAAGATGTCGGTTTTTTGTTTGAAAATATGCAACAAACGTTTGATTCAGATACCAATCAAATCATTCACTTATTGCCCCTTAGATTTGCAGTTGGAGAACAACACGAAATCGAAGATCCGGTTGGACATATCGGTCTGAAACTCAGCGGTGATTTTAAAATAGTTACAGCAAAGAAATCTGCTTTGCATCAGATTCGTGACTCGTTGCAAAAAGCTAATATTCAAATTGATGAAGAAGACGGTTTTGCAGCTTCTCCTTTGGCTTCTGGATTGGCTGTTTTGTCTGAAGATCACAAAAAACTCGGGGTTGTTTTGGTTGATATTGGTGGTGGCACAACCGATATCGCCATTTATCACGAGGGTTTATTAAGACACACGATTGTTCTTCCGTTTGGGGGGAGCCACATTACCAACGACATTAGAGAAGGGTGCCATCTGACAGTAGAAAGTGCCGAGGAAGCAAAAACCACGTTGAGTGAAACTGACCCTAACGCGTGCAGTTTAAATCAATTGTTGGTTGTACCTACTGCTGAAGGCATTCCACCCATTGAGATTGTAGCAAGAAATATCGTTTTGATTGCCCGGGCACGTTTACGCGAAATTGCCGCTTTGGTATTAGCTGAAATCAAAAAAGCAGGTTTTGAACATAAACTACGTGCAGGAATCGTGCTGACAGGCGGAACGGCTAAAATCAACGGAATTGAGAATATTTTTCGGGAAGTAACGGGGATGTATGTTCAAATTGGCAAACCCAAGAACTTAGAGCGTACCAATGGCGCATTATATGATGCACTCATCAATGACCCTTCTTATACAACAGCATTAGGATTGGCTTGGTCGAGTGTAAAACCTCTGGATAAACGGGTTGTGAAAAGCCGTACCGTTCAGGAAATAGAAAGTAAGAAACCCAGCAGTAGCTGGAATTTCCCTGGTTTTGGTAAAAGTGTGAAAGATTTTAATATCAAAGAAATCGGTACTTTTATCTGGAAAGGGCTCACTCAAGATGATATCAAAGGGCAGGACAGCTATTAAAAAAGATAAAAATATACCTACTTTATTGCTTATTTTTAAGAAATTATGGTTTTTGCAAGAAAAAACGTTTTTGAGCACGACTACGAATTTGTTATGGAAGAGCCAAAACAATCGGAAGAAGCCCCTATTATCAAGGTAATCGGGGTAGGAGGAGGAGGTAGCAATGCCGTCAATCACATGTTTACAAAAGGCATCAAAGATGTCGTATTTGTGGTGTGTAACACTGACAAGCAGGCTCTGATGCGCAGCCCTATCCATAATAAAATTCAATTAGGGGCTGATACACTGAAGGGGCTTGGAGCAGGTACAGATTCTGCTACGGGTCGTAAAGCTGCTGAAGAAAGCATTGAGTACATCCGACAATTGATGCAGCCGCCCACCCAAATGGTTTTCATTACGGCGGGTATGGGGGGAGGTACTGGTACGGGTGCAGCCCCTGTAATCGCTCAGGTGGCTAAAGAAATGGGTATGCTGACAGTAGCCGTTGTAACGGCTCCTTACAGCCATGAAGGTCGTATCAAAAAGAATCAGGCATTGGATGGTATTAATGCTCTTAAAGAGCACTGTGATACTGTTCTTGTCATTCTGAACGATGAATTGGCCAAGCTGTATGGGAAATTACCCATTTTGCGCGCTTATGAACACGCTGACAATGTACTTTCCAACGCTGTAAAAAGCATTGCAGAAATCATAACTGTCCATGGAAGCGTCAATTCAGACTTCATGGATGTGAAAAAAGTGCTTCAGGGTGCGGGCACATCGGTAATGAGTTCCGCGGTTGCTACTGGTGAAAATCGTGCTGAGTTGGCCATTGAAGCTGCACTTAACTCTCCATTGCTCAACAACCGTGACATACGAGGAGCCGAACGAATTCTTATCACGCTGGCCTCCAGCAAAAATGAGAAATTTATGGCTACTCTGGACGAACAAATGGCGATTACCGATTACATCGAAAGCTTGATTGGTGACGAAGCTGATATGTGTAAGGTAGGGGTCATCTTCGATGATGCTTTGGAAGAAGAACTGCTTGTAACTGTTATTGCGGCAGGTTTTGAAGATTCTCATCTACCCTTTAAATACGATTCTCTCGGGTCGAAAGCAGCCTCAAAAGCTCCCTTAGCTCCCCCTGTATCCGCAGACCCTAAACCACCTGTGGTACAGCCTGTTCAAGATAACAATATAGAAATTCAAAAAGAAGAAACAACACCTACAACAGCCGTAACGCCGCCCACACCTTCAGAGCCTGTCAATAAAGGCGGATACACTGTAGGAGTAAATTCAGTTCCCGAACCATCTAAAGATGATTTTTCTGAACCGGAAAAACCAAGTTCCGAATCGCCTGCCAAGCCAACGTTTCAGAACAAACCGGAGCCTCAGGAAGATCCTCAAATTTTGCGCCGATTAGTGCAGGATATTATCAATGGACGTTACTCCGCCAGTGAACTTGAAAAGCCTGCTTATTTGCGGCAGAATGTGACCTTACATCAAAAACCGAATTTACCCGAAGAAGCATTTATTCCAATTAAGTTGGATAAGCACAAGCGATAAAATGGTAGGTTTACAAGAATTACAGAACGAACTTCAAGCATTAGGCAGCCCCGAAAAGGCTGCCTTTCTTTCTCGCTTTTTTAAAACTGGGAAAGGACAGTATGGCGAAGGTGACCAATTTTTAGGAATTACTATGCCTGAAATCAGGGCTGTGGTTGCAAAGTACAGTTCTCTCTCAATACAGGGTTGGCAACTACTTCTTCATAGCCCTTTTCACGAATTCAGGATGGCGGCTTTGATAGGATTGATGAAGCGTTTTCAAAAATCAAAGAAAGACGAAACTATCCAACAGGCTATTTTTGAAGTTTATCTAAACAATCTCGATTACATAAATAATTGGGATTTAGTAGATGTAACCTGCCGTGACATCGTTGGGGCTTATTTACTTCATAAAGACCGCAACATTTTATATGAACTTGTGCAACGTTCTCATCTTTGGGCACAACGTGTAGCGATTGTTTCAACGTGGTATTTTATAACCCATAATCAATTTTCGGATACAATTCGGATTTCAGAACTGCTACTTACCCACAAACATGATCTCATCCACAAAGCAGTCGGGTGGATGCTCCGCGAGATCGGAAAGCGCGACGAATTGGTGTTAGAAGAGTTTTTGGATACCCATGTAAAGCAAATGCCTCGTACGGCTTTACGCTACGCTATTGAGCGTTTTCCAGAATCTAAACGCAAGTATTATCTCTCGCTTTGACGCTTAGACAAAAAACTTAGTATCTTTGAAGCCGCTTTTGCGGTAGTTGATTGCTGTCCGTTAATCGTTATTTATTGACTATCAGTCAATAACGCGTTTTCAACTGTAAACTATAACCTGCATACTAACAATGTCTTGGTTTACCAGAAAAGAAAGAGGCATTCAGACGCCCACTGAAATGAAACGTGAAGCCCCCGATGGGCTTTGGTATCAATGTCCGAATTGTAAGCATGTCATGCACACACGCGAACACAAGCTTAACGCTTGTACGTGCGTAAAGTGTAGTTACCACGAAAAAATTGGCTCTGAGGCCTATTTTGGAGTCTTATTTGATGATGGCGAATACACCGAATTGGATGTCAATATGCTGTCAGGCGACCCCCTTAATTTTGAAGACACAAAAAAATACCCTGACCGTATTCGCGATACTGTCAAAAAAACAGGTTTGAAAGATGCCGTCCGGACTGCTTATGGCAAAATGGATGAGCTTGACATTGTGGTAAGCTGCATGGATTTTAATTTCATCGGTGGCTCAATGGGTTCAGTAGTAGGGGAGAAGATTGCAAGAGGAATTGATCATGCAATAACCCATCGTAAGCCCTTTTTAATGATCTCCCGTTCCGGTGGTGCACGTATGATGGAAGCGGGATATTCGTTAATGCAAATGGCAAAAACATCGGCAAAATTAGCTTTATTGTCGGAAGCTAAAGTTCCTTATATTTCTCTTTTAACCGATCCTACTACGGGTGGGGTAACTGCATCTTATGCTATGTTAGGTGATTTTAACATAGCTGAGCCAGGTGCATTAATTGGTTTTGCCGGGCCGCGTGTGATTCGGGAAACAATTGGAAAGGATCTACCAAAAGGTTTTCAAAGTGCCGAATTTGTCTTAGAACATGGTTTTTTAGATTTTATCGTTGATCGTAAAGATTTAAAAGATAAACTCGCCAGTCTGTTGAGAATGCTGCAGTAACTAATTTTCTGGAAAAATTAGTTTTATGGAAACTTAATCTCTACGTTATGCGACTCGTTTCCCATCCTGTTCTTTGTAATTACTACGTGACGTACCGCTGCAACGCCACCTGTAGTTTTTGTGATATTTGGGAACGACCTTCACCTTACGTAACAACAGAAAATGCCAGTTCCAACATTTCTTCGTTAAAACGTCTGGGTGTAAAGGTGATTGACTTTACAGGTGGAGAACCCCTTTTGCATCGTCAATTAGATCAATTACTTAGAGAGACCAAACGTCAGGGACTGCTTACAACCGTTACATCAAATGCGCTTCTTTACCCAAAATATGCTCAGCGATTACGCGGCTTGATTGATATGCTGCATTTTTCCCTCGATTCTCCTGATGGCGATGAGCACGACAAATCTCGGGGGGTAAAGTGCTTTGATAAAGTAATGGAGTCTATTCAGGTAGCCAAATCACTTGGTGAACATCCTGATATTCTGTTTACGGTTTTTGAGAATAATATTCATCAAATAGAACGTGTTTGGAAAGAAATATGCCTGCCCAATGATTTGGTTCTTATTTTAAATCCTGTATTTGAATATAATACCGTTGGTTCCCAACTTTCACCACAAGCACTTCAGAAATTACGGTACTGGGGAAAACAGCGAAATATTTATCTAAATGATGCTTTTGTACAACTTCGACTTGATGGAGGGAACCACGTTGAAAACCCTATTTGTCTTGCCGGAAGTACAACAATCGTTATTTCTCCCGAAAACAAACTTGTTTTACCGTGTTATCATTTAGGTTTAAAAGAATTCCCAATTGAGGATAATTTATATAATCTGTATCGTTCTGACGAAGTTCAAAAATTTGTAGCATTGGAAGGGCGTTTGCCTGCTTGTGAAGGTTGCGCCATTAACTGCTATATGCAACCTTCTTTCGCCGTAGAAATCAACAAATACTGGTGGAAAGCCCTTCCAAGCACTCTCAAATACAATCGCCTTAAAGGCACTTGGAAACAGTTATTTTGAAACTTCGCTCTCTCTTGGCTAATTTTGTACTTTGGCATTGAGAATTAAGTTATTAGCCTTCAGATAAAACCTTTTCAGCTACCTACTGCTCGCTGCCCATTTCTCACTCTACGGCTAATACCGTACACTTACTATTTTAATGATACATTTTTTCAACGAAGATGTAGATTTCAAAGTCTCACATCCCCGCAAAACAAAAGCATGGCTTAAATCGATCGCAAAAGCGGAGAGCTACGAGGTGAACCAACTCAATTATATTTTTTGTTCAGATGAATACCTGCTTACTATAAATCAACAATACCTCAACCACGATTTTTATACTGATATCATCACTTTTGATAATAGTGAAGAAGAAGGAATTGTTGAGGGCGACATTTTTGTCAGCCTTGATCGCATCCGCGAAAATGCCAATGAACTTAATAAACCATTTGAAGAGGAATTGTTCCGTGTATTAGCGCATGGGGTATTACATTTAGTAGGATATGACGATATAAATGATGAGCAGGAATTAGAAATGAGAGAAAAAGAAGACCTCTATCTATCACAACTGTAACTCGCTTTATATCAACACAATACACACATGCTTCACGTGAAACATTTTTGAATTTTCTCAAAAACACGTGAAACTAAAATATTTTCAAAAGATATGTTTTCAAAATACGATGTAATTGTAGTAGGAGCAGGTCATGCCGGTTGCGAAGCAGCAGCAGCAGCAGCCAACATGGGCTCAAAAGTTTTGTTGGTCACAATGAATATGCAAACCATTGCACAGATGTCCTGTAATCCTGCAATGGGGGGGGTGGCAAAAGGACAGATCGTTCGGGAGATAGATGCTTTGGGGGGACAGTCAGGAATTATTAGTGATAAGACAATGATTCAATTCCGTATGCTCAATCGCTCAAAAGGTCCGGCTATGTGGTCACCACGATGCCAAAGTGACCGAATGCGTTTTGCAGAAGAATGGCGTCTGACATTGGAACAAACGCCCAATGTTGATTTTTGGCAAGACACTGCCCGCGAGGTTATTGTAAAAGACGGCCGTGTAATCGGCATAAAAACAACTCTCGGATTAGAAATTTTAGGTAATTCAGTAGTACTTACCAATGGTACATTTCTAAATGGCCTCATTCATATTGGCGAAAAAAACTTCGGCGGAGGAAGGGTAGGGGAGAGGGCTGCTACAGGAATTACCGAGCAATTGATTACACTTGGGTTTGAATCAGGGCGAATGAAAACAGGAACGCCTCCTCGTGTTGATGGGCGTTCACTCGATTACACTCGGATGGAAGAACAACCCGGCGACGAAAATCCTAGCCAATTTTCATATACAGACACGCCTAAATTAACCAATCAAAGATGCTGTTGGATTACCTACACCAATGAGGCTGTTCATGCAGTTTTGAGAACAGGGTTTGACAGATCTCCAATGTTTACAGGAAGAATTAAAGGATTAGGTCCACGCTACTGTCCTTCCGTTGAAGATAAAATCAACCGATTTGCAGACAAAGACAGTCACCAAATTTTTGTCGAGCCAGAAGGATGGAATACTGTTGAAATGTACATTAACGGCTTTTCCACTTCATTACCTGAAGACATACAATACAAAGCGATTCGTCTTATACCTGGTTTTGAAAACGCAAAAATATTCCGCCCAGGATATGCTATTGAATATGATTATTTTCCGCCTACTCAATTAAAATTAACACTTGAAACCCATCTCATAAAAAATCTATTTTTTGCGGGGCAAATCAACGGAACTACGGGTTACGAAGAAGCGGCCTGTCAAGGGTTAGTTGCTGGAATAAATGCGCATCAAAATGCGCATGAGTTAGACGCATTTGTATTGAAGCGTTCAGAAGCATACATAGGAGTATTGGTAGATGATTTAGTAAATAAAGGGACCGAAGAACCGTATCGAATGTTTACCTCTCGCGCAGAGTATCGCACACTACTCCGCCAAGATAATGCCGATATTCGATTAACAGCATTAGGTCATAAAATTGGATTGGCTAATGATGCACGGTTAGAACGCGTACACAAAAAAATTGCAAATACCGAAGCAATATTGGAAGAGTTGCGAAAAGTAAAAGTTTTACCTGAAGAAGTAAATGGACTGCTTTCAGAAATAGGGACCTCAACGATTAGAGAAAAACAACCGTTGTTTCAACTACTCAAGCGTCCCGACATTGAAATAGAAGATATCAAAAAACTGAATCCTGCTTTTGCAGAGTTCTTAAATCGCTTCGACGAAGAATCGGCAGAGCAAGCAATGATTAAGATCAAGTACGAAAGCTATATTGAAAAGGAACGGCTCATGGTCGAAAAAATGAGCAAACTGGAAGACCTCGAAATCATAACTAATTTTGACTATGATCGTGTCTCTGCTTTGTCTTTTGAAGGACGGCAGAAACTAAAAAAATTACGACCTCAAACGTTAGGTCAGGCTTCTCGCATAAGTGGCGTAAGCCCATCAGATGTTTCCGTGCTTCTAATTTATTTAGGAAGGTAGTTCACAAGAAGTATACGCGTTAAAAGATGTTAATAAATAGGGGCTTTGAAAGCCCCTATTTATTTTTGTCACCTATGAAACCAAAACTAACTTTTTTACTAATCGCGTTTTTACTCGTCTTTATCACAGTGATTGTTTCCTATATTTTCCTTCCTAAGCTCTGGTTCAATCGTCAAGTTACCGCAAGAAATATCACCTTCTATTTCGACTCTCCTGATAAATGCTTAGATATGCCCGATGAAACCATTAAAACTCAAATTATTCAGGCCACCGATTATTTTTATAAAAACTGCTTATACGCCGATTCATCCATAAAGCACCAAATCATATTTTATAAAAATCCATTGATAAGGCAGCTGGTTTTATTTTATGCGTCTAAACATAATTTAGGCTTTTGCTTAACGAAATTTAATCCGGCTGATTCTTATTTATAAAGTGGATTTTTGTACAGACGGTGTACCTATGCATATCCCTTATTCTGAAAACAATTTATATTTATACCGTAGAAATAAAGTCATTATTCATGAACTTGTTCACAGCAGTATGGTAGCAAAGCTTGGTCATAAACGTTATTATCGCCTTCCCGTTTGGGTAAGAGAAGGCTATGCTGAATGGATTACCCATGAGACCGATGACTATCTATGTAGATTCACCAAAGAACTGTATCCCTATCAAGGCTACTATTCTCAATTTTATAATGCGGCACAAAAATACAATGGGAACGTAAGGCATTTAATAAATGACTTAGAGAAAGCACAATAATCAAAATTTAAAAGATGTTAATTTGCAGAGGCTTAATCAAAGCCTCTTTTATTTTTGTTAAAAATCCAGAAAACTATAGTTGCTTTCAGCATGATAAAATCAATAAGAGTTCTTTTTTATTTCGGCCTATTGCCGGTATTCTATTGCTTAATATTAGTTAGCTGTTCACAGCCCATTTCACCTACGGGAGGTAAGCGTGATACTATTCCCCCTAAGCTTGTAAAAAGTACACCTGCCAACAAACAGACAAACTACAAAGGAAAGACCGTTGATTTGGAATTTGACGAATACGTGGTAGCAGAAAATTTGCAACAAAAGCTCCTCATTACGCCCGATGCCGGCGAGTATGATTCTAAGATTAGACCTAATGGGCTTCGTCTTACATTCAGAAAATCGCTGGATTCTGCCAAGACTTATTCTCTTTCTTTTGGAGATGCCATCAAAGACTTTAGTGAGAAAAATCCTGCACAAAATCTCCGGGTTGTTTTTAGCACAGGCATGTATATAGACTCTGCATTGGTGAAAGGTGAGGTGAAAGACTTGCTAACCAATAAGCCTTTATTGGATGTGTTAGTCGGAATGTATCCAAACTCAGACACGCTTAATATCGAAAAAATGAAACCCAGTTACTTTACTCGTTCCGATAGTTCAGGGCGATTCAGCATTGAGAATATAAAATCCAACACCTATCAACTCGTGGCATTTGATGATAAAAATCGCTCTTTGACGTACAATCCGAAGGCCGAGAGAATAGCCTATTTAAGAGATAGTATGGTTTTAAAGGATTCTACGCAAGTCTCAGGCGTTTTATTAAAGGTGTTCATGGCCAATAATACCCTCGCAAAAGTGCGAAATACGACTCCCAGGGCCTATTATTACTCTGTTAATTATGACAAAGGATTTGTGGACTACAAAGTGAAATTTGATAACCCCGAAGATTCAATTCCCCACTTTCAGGCTGGGACAAATGAATTGCGATTTTACAATACTAAAAACCGAAAGGATACGCTGATAACAAAAATAATGATTAGAGATTCCATTGGCTTGACCTTTGAACACACTCAAAAAATCAAATTTCGGGAAATAAGAACAGGGAGTAAGAACGCCGATTCAAACCGTGACCCGTTTGAAATGAAGACTAATTTTCAGCCAAATGATGAGATAGAGCCTCGCCTGTTTACATTAAAATTAACATTTACAAAGCCCTTAGCCGAGGCTCGACTCAATCAAATACAACTATTTAGTGATAGTACTAAAGTCGAGAAAGTACAGCCTTCTGACTTTATTTGGGATAACAATAAGACGATACTATCGCTTTCACGCCCCATTGCTGCTCAACGTCAACTAAAAATAATTCTTCCAAAATCTACTTTTTTCAGTGTTGAAAACGACACAATCCCCGAACGGATTTATAAACTGCCAATTATGGAAGAAGATAACTACAGCACATTGGAAGGAGAAATCCGCGGTGCTAAAGGTAAATTCATCATCGAATTGTTGGATGATAAGTTTGAGGTTGTCAAATCCATTGCTAACAAAACTTCCTATCAATTTAATTATCTTAAACCTTCGACGTATTCTGTACGAGTTATTGTAGATGCAAATAATAATGGTCGTTGGGATACGGGTGATTTCAAGACTAAGCGATTAGCTGAACCTATCGTTTTTTATCCTGATCCCATTAAAGTGAAGAAGAATTTTGTGATGAGTGTCGCAGATATAGACTTATCCACAAAATAATTCACAATTCACATCCACTGTGGATAAGTTAATGCGCTAAACAGCGCATTTTTTGTAAATACCAAAATGAGCTTAGGTAGCTTTTGCATTGTGAAACGCGTTTTTCACAAAACGTAACTTTCTGAGGAAAAAATGTGTACAACTTTGTGGATAACTTGGTTTATGTGGGCAAATAAGTGGATAACTATCAGGATAACTTGTAGATAACACAAATCGAATGTGTATAAAAAGATATGCACATTCGATTTGTGGGTATGTTATCCTGTTGTACACAATGTTTCAAGGCATTTTGCACAGTGTTTTATGTGGAAAACAAATAATCCACAACGTTGATAAAGCTATCCACAATCCACAATTAATTGTGCACAATTGTATATATGATTGAAAAACAGTAATTTCAGTTGTGGATAAAAATAAAATTAGGTGGATAACCTTATAATTTATTCACAATTACGTTTTAGAAGAAAGTGGATAAGTCGTTTATAACTTATTTATCCACTTATCCACGGAGGTAATAACTCTTAATAGTTTTAAATATTAATATTATTTGTTTTTATAATGGGTGCAGGAAAAATGTGTATAACTCTAAAACGTGGGTGGATACTCAGCGTAGGGTTACTTATTGTTTTGATGTGTGCAACCGGTTATGCACAAAGTGATGCTGACTTAGCTGATGCCTACTTTCAAAAAGGAGAATGCGATAAAGTCGTTTCATTGTATCAAAAAGTGCTGCGAAAGGATTTTAATAAAATCTATTTGCGGCGTTACATAAGCTGCGTGATAAAACTGAAAGAGTTTGAAGACGCCGAAAAATTTTTGAAACGTCAGCAAAAGGCAGACGCAAACTTTGGCTATTTGTACACCTTGTATTGGGGACGCATGTTAGAACAAACAGGCCAAGCCGATGCAGCTGCCCTAAAGTATGAAGAAAGTATTGCACAGGTATCCTCCAAGGATTTGAATGCGTACAAAGAATTATCAGATGAATTTAGAGAAATAGACAATTCAGAAGCGGCGATTAAGTCTATCCTGAAAGCACGTGATGCTGCGGGGAATGAGAATTTATTTAAAATGGAGTTGGCTGGTCTGTATGCGCAAACCGGAAAGACGGACCAAATGATTGAGGAATTATTGAGTCTGGGAGTAGCTATTCAGAGCAAAGAGGTGATTCAAAATTACTTTCAGGACTTTTTACGTGAAGAGAAAGACCAAGTCAAGTTTGAGAAAATTTTGTACGAAAAAATCCAAAGACAACCCAACGAGCCTTTCTACGCTGAAATGCTGATTTGGTTTTTGACACAAAAAAAACAGTTTGGAAAAGCGTTTATTCAGGAAAGAGCGTTAGACCGACGATTTAAATACAACGGTACAAAAGTATTTGATTTGGGTAATCTGGCACTTCAAAACAAAGATTACAACGCCGCTATTCAATCATTTGAATACATTATCAAAGATTATCCACAGGGACAGCTTTACCCCTACTCGCGCCGAATGGTGATTGTGGCAAGGGAAGAGCAAGTAAAAAATACATTTCCGGTGGAACAAGTATCTGTCAGGAGGCTAATTCAAGACTATAGAAAACTGTTAGAAGAGCTGGGACAAAATAATCGGACACTCGAAGCTATGCGCAGTATGGCGAATCTGTATGCGTTTTATCTGAATGAGAAAGATACCGCTACAATTGTGTTGCAGGATGCAATCAAAATCGGACGTGCTGAAAGTGATTTTATAGATAAGTGCAAACTGGATTTAGGCGATATTTATCTTTTGAAAAACGAACCGTGGGAATCTACCCTGTTGTATTCACAGGTAGAAAAGTCGCAACGAGAAACCCCGCTTGGATATGAAGCCAAGTTGCGCAATGCTCGGCAGTATTACTACACAGGTGATTTTGAGTTGGCAAAAGCATTACTTGATATTTTAAAAATGGCTACAACTCGTGAAATTGCCAACGACGCTGGAGCATTAAGTTTATTAATACAGGATAATACGGGTTTAGATACCTCAGAAGACGCGATGAAGGAATATGCGTCAATTGATCTGTTACTTTATCAAAATCAAACTGAGCTAGCTTTAGGACGCTTAGATGACCTATTTAAAAAGTACAAAGATCACCCATTGTCGGATGAAATACTATGGCTCAAAGCTCGGACCTATGCCAAAATGGGAGAAAACCAAAAAGCAGTAGATAACTTACAGGTAATTGTGGATAAGTTTTCGACAGATATTTTAGCGGATGACGCTTTGTATATGATGGCCGAATTGTACCAAAATCGCTTCAAAGACAAAGAAAAATCAATGGAATTATATCAAAAAATTCTGGAAAAATACCCGGCCAGCATTCATTCAGCAGATGCACGTAAACGGTTTAGACAATTGAGAGGAGATAACCTTTAATTGTATTCACAGACTTTGTCAGATTTCATGAAAAAACAATCACTTATCTCGTTTTTTATAGTTTGTGTATTATTGGAAAGCTTGAGTTCCTGTTATACTTCAAAAATTTACATTGTACGTCATGGAGAAAGGTTAGACCAAAGTGAAGATACGCCGCTCTCTCCCGCAGGACTACAAAGGGCAAAAGCTTTGGCAGAAAATCTGGGTAAGGAAAATATTGATTCGATATTTGTTAGTAAATATCAGCGCAATCGCCAAACCGCTCAGCCATTAGTTGACCTTTTAGGGAAACAGTACGCTATTTATGAACCTAAGCCGATTCGTGTGATTGTAAATCGTTTAAACCATTTGAAAGGTAAAAATGCCTTGGTGGTAGGCCACAGTGATACTATAATAGAGATTGCTCAAGGATTGGGAACAAGACCCTCACTTCCAAAAATTGAATCTTCCGATTATGATAATTTGTACTTTGTGACAATAAAGAAAACGCTGTTTGGTCGAACAGCAACGTTGATAGAAAGTACGTATGGGGTAAAAACACTTCCATAAAAAAAGGGAAAGCTAAACGTAAGCTTTCCCTTTTTTTATGGAAATCAATTGATTTTAATGGACTAACGCAGTTTCAACGTTACTAAAGTTGCAATGGCTAAAATGATTCCAACAATCCAAAAACGGGTTACAATCTTAGCTTCGTGGTAACCCTTCTTCTGAAAATGATGGTGTAAAGGAGACATTAAGAAGATACGGCGACCCTCTCCAAATTTGCGTTTTGTATATTTGAAATAGCTCACCTGCATAATAACAGATAGAAGTTCGGCCAGAAAAATTCCGCACATGACAGGAATCAGTAATTCTTTACGAATGGCCAATGAAATAACAGCGATAACCCCACCGAGCATTAAACTGCCCGTATCCCCCATAAACACCTGCGCCGGATACGAATTATACCATAGAAACCCAACACAAGCCCCGACAAAAGCGGCAATGAAAATTACCATTTCGCCTGAATTAGGAATGTACATGATGTTGAGGTATTGCGAAAATTTGGCATTTCCTGAGATATACGCCAGTACACCTAAAGTTAGAGCAATGATAACTGATGTTCCTGCTGCTAAACCATCAATTCCGTCTGTGATATTTGCACCATTAGATACGGCCGTAATAATGAAAATAGCTACAGCTGTGTAAATTATCCAAGTATAACTGTCGGGTAATAACGCAAATAAAAGATTTGAATAATCAAATTCGTTGTTTTTTATGAATGGTAAGGTCGTAATGGTTGGATTAATAACATCACTGTAACGTTGTACTTCACCAATAGCCGAACTAATGAGTGGTTTATCGTAAACTCGAATTTTTACGTGCTGGTTGAAAGAAAGAGTGATTCCAACAATAAGCCCTAAACCTACCTGCCCAACTACTTTAAATTTCCCTTCCAAGCCATCTTTATTATTCTTGAATTTTTTGATGTAATCATCTATAAAGCCAATCAAGCCTGTCCAAACTGCGGTAATCAGTAGTAAGACAATATACACATTGGAAAGTTTGGCGAATAACAAAACAGGGATAAGAAGTGAAGCCAAAATAATGAACCCTCCCATAGTAGGTGTTCCCTTTTTTTCCATTTGGCCTTGCAAACCTAAATCACGGATGGTTTCACCGATTTGCTGCTTCCGTAAGAAGTCAATAATGCGTCGGCCAAATATAGCTGCAATTAGCAGGGATGAAACTGTGGCACCCAGTGCGCGAAAAGAAATATACTGAAAAACTCCAGCTCCCGGGAAGTTAAATTCTTTATCTAAGTACGAGAAAAGATAGTAAAGCATGTTAGAGATTGTTTAGGCTAAAGCCAAAAATGCCTATACATTGGCACGTTGGTGGCAAGTATAGGCATTTTTAAGAAATTCAGAAAATTAATCTTCTAAATGAAAAGCTGCTTTGACCGTTTCGTAATCTCCCATGTTTATAAGTGATTTTTTTACCAAAGAGTTAGGTATCAGTACATAACGATATTTCTGTTCGCCTATCGGACTAAATTCACCTTTAAGACCAATCATAACTATACGTAAGGTCGAAGTCTTTGGAATTGTATAATCAAATCGCAATTCAATATTATCGACATTGATGTTAAAAGGCATCGGGTGTACTTCATTCTCAATTTTAGAATAAACATAAAGTTGACTATTGTCTAATGTGCTGTTATTGAGTGTTTTATTTGTTAATTCGCAGGCACGGGCAGGCAAGCCGAAAACACTGGTACTTACCCATTGGTCGGTATTTATCCAATCGGAAGATACAACTTGGTCAGTGCTGAAGTTTAGTAATGATTGAGGAACTGGGGTTCCTTCGATTCCTGGACAGTTGAGAATCCAAACGATTAAGAAAGTAAAGGTTGATCCTAAAATTCCAAAGTGGTAAAGACGCTTCATAAGCAAAAATTAATGTATTGATAAACAAAGGGTTAGTGCACTTTTTAAGTGGTAATAACTCCATTGTCAATAATGATGCCAAAAATTAAAAGCTGTATTTGGGGAAGCAGAAAGTCAAATAAATATTCCTAAAAGCTATATCTTATCTGGATTTTTATCTCAGTACGGTGCGAACCTTTTATTTCGTCTACGTAAGAACTGAGTTTTTCTCTGTCCGGCATATCAGTTCTTGAAAAACGCAGCCAAATATCGGTACTTCGATGAGGTGTGTAGCGAAATAATACAAAATTACGAAAGCCACGTTCGTAATAAGCAGGCATAGAAATTGCATATAGTACATCACGCTCAATGGCGTATTGGCGAGCATCATAACTATCACTATTATAAGCTGAAATACGGGTAGTTGCCGAGAATTTACCCCAATCTGCCGTTATTTCCTGAAACAGAAGCCAACCTTTATCTGCTTTAAAATTTTCGTAACCAAAGGTGCCGCCTTGAATGCGCGTACGGAAAGACCATATTTTACTTAGTGTGTATTCAGCATTCAGTATCAAATTGCGACGTGTGTAGTGGGTTACGAATTTCTGTTTAGATAAATCAGAAGGTATATTGTGTTCTTTACGTTCTTGACGATAAACTGCGTAAAAGGCCCATTTTTTTGAAGGGGTCCATGTATCCTGAACTAAAAAATCAAAGCCGCTCGTGGGCTTTTTATCCACCAGATAACGATACCAGGAAAATCGATATACGTCTACATAGGCGGCAAATTTCATTTTTTTATGAATGGTGTATTTAGCACCTGTGTAAAGACCTGTTTCATTTATGTTTCGACTGCTTTCTCCAAAAGCGTTTGCGTATAAGCTATGGAAGTTTTTATCATAATGTCTGAATAATACGGTCGCATCCCAACGCTTATTAAGACTGGCTAAAACCCCGGCAATTGCTCCTACTCCACCACTTTGCGAACGAGCCGTTTCTCCAAACAAATTGAGATTTCGCCATAAATAACTTCCGTGTAGCCCTGCTAATAGGTTTTTCCTGCCGCTAAACTCGTAGTTGTTCCGTAGGGCTTCGGTTTTTTGAAGAGGTTGATCAAAGTGAGTATAAAGTAAGGTAGCCCCAAATTGCCCACGACTGGAATGATACTGTAAATGTCCTCCAATATTTTGCTCAACAATGTTGGCACGATATTGCAATTCATTTGGAATACGGTTTAAACCGTCAGTTTGTAAAGAGCTGATAACATCTTCAGTGGTGGGGTCAGAATCAGTACTCACACTTCCACTCCGCCGAGCTCGTGAATATAAAGTAGTAATTTCAAGTTTTTTAGTAATCGTATAAGTAGCGGCAATTCCCCTGAAAAAGCCGGATTCTGTAACAGAGGTATAAGGTCGAATACCCGTTGAAGGGCGACGTACGGTATAAACCGTTTCCATACCTTTCCCCAATGAAAAACCCGACGAATAAATTAACCCCTGTCCTATTTGGAGTTGATAATCCCCAATCAGTATGTTTTTGAATCGTCCTCTGTTTTGAACCTGTGCGTGAAAAGACACATAATCAGCGCCATATTTATATTTTGAAGGTTGCCAACGAAAAGCTTCGCCTTCGTCCTTTTCCATAGTAAGTCCAAAACTAAAATCTCGACTCCTGCTGTACCGATAACGAGCGTACCACTGCACAGGGCTTCCTTCAAATCGTTGCAGTGTGCCGTCGCGTGATTTTGGGGCATTGCCAGTAGCTCCGCGTTTTTCTTCCATTAGCTGTTCGGTACGAATGAGTAGGTAATTATCCGTTGGATTGTTGAGTCCATTCCACAATTTTCGGTTCGTTGGAATAACCGCAACAAATGGAAGCATTTTGTAAATAGTTGCTAAATCAAAATCAGGAATTGCCTGAAGTTCATAAATTGAGAGAAATTTGTCAAATTGGCTCCGATACTCAAAAAAACTGTTCAATTGTAACTCAGTGAGTAAATAAGTAGCCGACAATTCATCACGAGTGCAGGTATTTAGATCAAGTGGAGTTGCATAAAGCTGAATGAGGTTCTCGTAAAGCTCATTGTAATTCAGATCTTCAGTTTGAATCGGGAGCAAATTTTGTACAAAACCATTGAGGTCAATTTCGCGACGGCGGAAATCTTGTGTTTTACAAACCCTGTAAAATCCAATAAAGCTTAGGATAAAAAGTAGAAATGATTTCAAATTGTTGGAAATATTCAATTTAAAACAAAGAATCTGCCATTTGGCCAAAATTTTATTTTGGCAACTTACCCTTTAGACTCAATAAATTGTTGAAAGAAACCATTCAAATTATTAAATCTTGTTTATTCTCATTAATTTTAATGGTATTTGTGTGTATTTCTTGAAAATGTACAATTTTATTTCTTTATTCGCTTTTTATTACCCACCTAAATTTAACAACCCACAATGCCTAATGTTTATCAAGATGCTGTTGTAACAAAGTACAATATCTTCAACAGCCTGTTCCTGAGTTTGCCGTTTCATCACATTTTTCGAACAGGAACGCTGCTGCCACTGCTTGTACAAGCGAGTGAAGAGGGATTTATAGCAGGAAACAGCCCGCAACAAATCATTGAGTCTTTTTTTGAAGAATATACTGAACATGCAACCGAGCATGAAAGACGTGATTTGCTTTTCAACTTTATTAAATTCATCGAACGTCAGGTAGTTTTGTTTGATTCCGTAGAAGATGCAGGATTTGATAAAACACATGATTTAAATGGACCTGGCTCCATTACGCAACTGCTGAACCGCGTTGATAGCGATGACCTGCGTGAAAAATTGCTCAAAAAATTGGATGATTTTTGCGTTCGTATCGTTTTGACCGCCCACCCTACACAATTTTACCCGGGAAAAGTACTGGGAATTATTACCGATTTAGAAGAAGCCATTAAAGATAATGACTTTGTGACGGTTAATAATTTATTGCTGCAATTGGGAAAAACAGGGTTTATTAACAAAAATAAACCTACGCCTTTTGATGAAGCGTTAACGTTGGGCTGGTTTTTGGAAAATGTATTTTACGAAGCTATCCCGGCTATTTTACAGAAACTTTTAAGAGGGCTTTCTATTCCCATCAATGAATGGCCTCACACGGAATTATTCCGTTTGGGCTTTTGGCCAGGTGGTGACCGTGACGGTAATCCCTTTGTTACTTCAGACGTAACACTTCAGGTTGCAGACCGTTTGCGCCAAATTTTGCTCAAGTGTTACTGGAGAGATATCAAAAATCTTAAACGTCGTCTGACGTTTGATGGAGTGGAAGATTTTATTTCTACTGCAGAGCGCAAAGTCAACAACGCTATTTATTATCCTGACCAAGAGCATTATGGTACTTCTTCAGAATTGCTTCAGGATTTGCAACAGGCACGTGAGGTTTTGGTAAAATACCATGATAGCTTTTTTGTCGATTCATTGGATGATACCATATTGAAAATCAAACTTTTTGGTTTCTTCTTTGCCAGCTTGGACATTCGTCAGGTGAGTCCAAAGCATACATTAGCCTGGCAGGAAGTTTTGAACAAGATAGAAAAGCAAGTACCCGTTTTTACGTATGCCGATTATCAAAATTGGGATGAAAAACGTAAAATAGACTTTTTGCTTTCATTACAAGTGGAGTTGACTGAATCGGACTTTCACGACCCAATTACCCAAGATATTTATGGCTCTATGCTGGCAATTCGAGAGATTCAACGTCGAAACGGAGAAGCCGGTGCTCACCGCTATGTAATTAGCAACTGTGCCAGCGCGTTGAATGTGGTAGAAGTAATAGCCATGATGAAAAACGTCTGGAAAACGACGGAAATAGGAGTTGACATCGTTCCCTTGTTTGAAACGGTCGACGATTTAGCGGGAGCGGCAGAGGTGATGAAACAATTGTTTGAAAATACGTATTATCACGCTCATTTGACCAGACGGGGCAATCAGCAGACCATCATGGTAGGGTTTTCGGATGGAACTAAAGATGGCGGTTATTTACGAGCTAACTGGTCTATTTTTACCGCCAAAGAACAATTAACTAAAATTTCGCGTGAATACGGTGTCAAAGTGACGTTTTTCGACGGGCGTGGAGGGCCTCCGGGTCGTGGTGGTGGAAACAATCACGCTTTCTATGCTTCACTTGGAAAAGAAATTGAAGATAAAGAAATACAATTAACTGTTCAAGGGCAGACGATTAGCTCTAATTACGGTACAGTTCCAACGGCCATGTATAACTTAGAGCGACTCTTTACGGCAGGTTTAGAAAACCACCTTTTTACGCCAAAAAGCACCAAAGATCAGCTTTCAGAAGCCGATAAAGCGCTAATGGAAGAATTGGCTGATGCGGCTTATCACGCGTATTTAGGCCTCAAAAATCACCCGACTTTTGTGCCGTATCTGGAAAAAATCACCCCCTTACGTTTTTATGGACAGACTAAAATCGGTAGCCGTCCGGATAAACGTGGAAGTGGTGGCGGACTCAAATTTGAAGATTTACGGGCCATTCCGTTTGTGGGCTCGTGGGTGCAGATGAAACAAAACGTTCCCGGTTTTTACGGATTTGGTTCAGCGCTCGAAAAATTGAAGAAGGAAGGTAAAATAGATACCCTGAAAAAACTGTACAAACGCTCTCTTTTTGTGCGAACGTTGGTGGAAAACTCCATGCAATCGCTGATGAAGGCGTACTATCCTGCTACAAAGTATCTCAAGGAGAATCCCGAATTCAGTACTCTTTGGAACATGATGTTTGAAGAATACGAGCGCAGTATCAGTCTGATGTTGGAGTTTTCGGGTGAAAAAGAGTTGATGAATCAAAATCCGGTAACCAAAGAGTCTATTATTATTCGCGAGCGAATTGTATTGCCGCTGATGACGATTCAACAATACGCTCTTCAAAAGCTTCAATCTACGGATTTACCTCCGTCCGAAGTGGATGTGTACAGTAAATTAGTGATGCGTGCGATGTTTGGGATTATCAATGCCGCGCGGAATTCGGCGTAGTTGAACCTCACCCCCTGCCCCTCTCCTTGCTGGAGAGGGGAGAATATTTGGAAAGTTTTTGAAACTTTCCAAGTCTTAAACGCTGATAGGACTTGAGGTCTTTTCAGCGTTTTTTTTGACTCTCTCCAACTCTTTCAATTGTCCTTCTAACTCGTTGCGTACTTGAGAAAAATAGGTGTTCCAATCGGCTATTTCGCTGATAGCTTGATACGTTTCGGAGTTTTTGAGGGTGGAAATACTTGCTTCTAAAACTGAAAGTAACTTGTGTAGGCGATTAAGTTCACGCAGGAGGTCGTCTTTTTTAATAAGTCGTTCTATGCGGTTAGCGGTGAGAGTAAAAGCTTCGCCACTTTCGAGTTTCTCCAAAATCTCCGATACTTTTTCCAAGTCATTGCGCTGATTGGCCTCGTTGAGCTCAATAAAAATCGCGTGGGCTTGCTCTTTGAAGTTTTCTTCTACCAAGTCAGGGTGACAAAGTACAGAGGCTTTGCGAAAAGCCTTTTTGAGTGTTTGCTTTTGGGCTTCATCAAGTAGTTGCTGCTTTTGGGTCAGATTTTCCTTGTACGTTTCTTGGTATTGGTCGTAGTCTTGGTTGTTTTCTTCGGCTTCGCCGCTAAGATTTTCGTATGTTTGTTTGACTTTCTCATAGGCTTTTTCGGCTTCCTCTCGCTCAGTGTCATCGACAGCCTCATTTACTTTAGCTTGTGCTTCTTCTACTTTGTTTTTTGCTTCCTCTTTGGCTTTTTGAGCTTGCTCGCGCCGTAGATGCAATAGACGGAGTATCAGCGTACCCAACTCAAGATGATGCCTTACCGAAAAATCATGCAGGTTTTTTTCTACTTCGGCCTTTTCGATTTCGAGGGCTTGGACTTGCCATCCTAAAATACGGATTTCAATTTTAAGGGCGTTTAATTCAGCATCCACAAAGGTGGTGAGAGAAGTATGCTGTCGAGCAAAATCTTCGATAGCTGCTACGGCATTGGCATATTGTTGTTGTTGCAACAATACCACGATTTGCTCTATATCTGCCGTAAGGGTTTGTTGATTGAGCTTGGTTATTTGTGGAGCAATATCCTCAATGTCTTGCAGGGCAATGAGATTTTTGATAAGGTCGAGGCGTTTGAGTACCGTAGCGAGGTCAAAAGGACTTTTTGCAGGGTCGGGGCAGTAGCGGAGGCGTAGCCGCTCAAATTCTTGATTAAACTGCGTTGCTAATTCAGGTGCGTTTTCTGTGACGGTGATATTTTCGTGATTTTGACGGGCTTTGTAGCTCCAATTGTAAGACCCTGTGATAACCGTTTGACCGTCTATGACACAAAACTTGTTGTGCATAAACTTTTTCTTAGGGTCTTTACCTGCTATATAAAATCTACCACCACAAATTTCTAAATCTTTAAATAAGAGGCCTTTATCTCGAAAATTGGTGCTATCATTTGCTATCATCAATTCTACTCCAATACCTGATTTGGCTTTTTGACACAGTGTTTCAAAAATATCTCTATCGGAAAACCATGCTACGGCCACTTTTACTGAATGTGTAGCATTACCGAGATAACTGTTAATAGCTTCGGGAATATTTTCAAAATAGGCTGTGGTTTGCATCGTTTCAGTGTTGCTTTGTTACAATAACTTCCATTATTTCATCTAATAATGCGTCATCTAAATATGGTGCCATGATTTTTGAGTAAACAATATTTCTAAATGTATAACTGCTCCAAATCCATTTTTTTGCATATCTATCTATCAACTCAATAGAAAAAGGAACAGATTTATTTTCACTTAAATATCTCCAATTCCATTTATTTTCAAACTCGTAAATCAATTCAATAGACCAAGGTAATAATTTATTTTTGCTCAAATTACTCCAATTCCATTTGTCTTTGTACTTACGTATTAGTTCAAGTGACCAAGGTAAAGATTCATTCTCGCTCAAATTCCACCAAGAGTCTCCCCAGTTCCATTTGTCTTCATATTTTTCTATCAACTCAATTGTCCATGGCAATGATTCATTTCCACTTAACTCTTCCCAATCCCATCTATCTTCATATTTTTCAATCAAATCCGTTGTCCATGGCAAACGTCTATTAATGCTAAAGCAATAACAATATTCACTCCACCACTTGTCTTTGTATTTTTCAATTAAATCTAATGACCAAGGCATCGATTTATTATGGCCTAAAAAGTCCCAATTCCATTTATCTTCATATTTTTCAATTAATTCCATTGACCATGGTAAATACTCGTTAGCACCCAACATTACCCAATCCCATTTGTTTTCGTATTTTTCAATTAATGCCATTGACCAAGGAAGTGATTGATAATGACTAAGAGGGTCCCAATTCCATTTGTCTTTATATTTTTCAACTAATTCCATTGACCAAGGGATTGATTGATTCTTACTAAGACTGTCCCAATTCCATTTGTCTTTATATTTTTCAATTAATTCCATTGACCAAGGAAGTGATTGATTATAACTAAGACTGTCCCAATTCCATTTGTCTTTATATTTTTCAACTAATTCCATTGACCAAGGAAGTGATTGATTATAACTAAGACGGTCCCAATTCCATTTGTCTTTATATTTTTCAATTAATTCCATTGACCAAGGAAGTGATTGATTATAACTAAGACTGTCCCAATTCCATTTGTCTTTATATTTTTCAATTAATTCCATTGACCAAGGAAGTGATTGATTATAACTAAGACTGAAAATAGTCTCATTTATGGGACTAAAGCTAAAGCAGACGGCATCCATTGACCAAGGAAGTGATTGATTATAACTAAGACCGTCCCAATTCCATTTGTCTTTATATTTTTCAACTAATTCCATTGACCATGGAAAAAATTGATTACCGCTTAATCCCTTCCAGTTGCCCTTGTACTTTTCAATCAAATGTTCAGTTATAGGATAGCTTCTGGATAAAATATCAATTGTAAAAACCTCTCTATCAGCATACTTTATCAAAAATTCTTTCACATGCTGCCGCATAAGGTTATGACCTATAGTTAAGAGTTTGTTGGTAATAAGGGTTTGGGTAGTGGCTTTCTGTAATGCCGCTTCGGTATTGATAGGAATGAGAGAGGGCATAAAAAAGTTAGAATTTTAAGTACATGGAAAACTACCCCATTGCCATAAACCAACGTTGCAGGGCTTTGGCTACTTCGTCGGAGATAAATTGCCACAGAGCGGCAAAATACTTATAGCTATTTTTAGAAGTTCCCCGCCTTCAATTCAAGGTAAGTGGCACTGTAATAAGAGCAATAAGTGTTTTACCTCGTCTTTTTTATCGACGAATTCTGATTTTTCAATCTTTCCACTTGCTGTTTGGCTTTCTCTAAGGTAAAGGAGGGCTGTTTGGATAAGATTTTTTTCTGTAGCTCCGCCAGTTCCTTCAAGGATATGTCTAAGTTCATTGGTCATTTTTTTTCAAATATAAACACGAAGCCGATTTATACCAAAAGATGGATGATGTTCAGCTATTTACTCCACCTTCATCACAGCTGTCCGCTGACCGATTCCGTTTTCATTAAAAGGCTCGATTGAAAAAAAGTAGGTTGTGCTTTTATCCAACGCTTTGAGGTAATATTCGTTTTTTCCGTATACCATAATGCTGCTGTACAGTTTGTCAGGTGCAACACCAAAGTGAATATGATAGCCCTGTGCCCCACTCTCAGGATACCATTTCAACCAAGCATTCCGTTTATCATCCTCCTGACGCAACACAATAAACCCTTTTACAGAATTAGGTACATTTCCTTTCCCTTTTCCAAACACTCTTAATCCGCTGATGGCAAATTTGCCGGTAGCCATGTGGATATTTTCCAACTTGATAAAACGAGTGTTGATGGCTTTGGGTAATTCAATGTAGTCGTGAGGAACATCCGTTTTGTTCTTGCTTTTATCCACCAAGAGTTGCCATTTTCTGCCATCTAACGAATGCCAAAGACGGTATTGGTGGTATATATCGGTGAATTTCCCGAGGTATAAAGAGTCAACGTCTTGGTCGGCATAGTTGATTTGAATGGCATTGACCGTAGAAACCGCTCCTAAGTCGCTCTGAATCCATTCACCAGCCTTGGCTGATGCAGCGCTCCAATAGGTTTTAATATCTTCGTCAACGGCATAATTGGCCGCAAAGCCGCTCAATGAAGAAGAAACCTGCACCGGTTTGTTATAGTTGAGTAACATCCAACCCGTAAAACGACTTTTAAGATGATCTGCTTTGCCATTAGGTAAAGTATGGGGATAATCGCCGAATGTCGTGTTTGAATACATCACATCGTCTTTGTCAAAGCCCGTTGGAAATAAGACTAATCGTCGTTCAAAGTTATTTTTGACAGTAACAACCCCCGTTGTGATGTGCCACCAATTGCCGAAATTATCTTTGAAACTTCCTCCGTGGCCGGCTCCGCGGATAAAACCGCCCGGTTTGTAGCAAAAAGGATTGTGTGTTTGGTAGGTAAAAGGACCAAGCGGTTTATCAGAAACGTACACACCGTCGGCATATCCGTTGAATTCCGTACCGGGCGCTCCGTATTGGAAGTAATATTTGCCGTTGTGTTTGTCGACCCAAGCGCCTTCAATGAACGGTTTCAGGAAAATATTGTCATTATAATCGCCAAAACGTTCCCAACCGTGTTGATCATCGTGCAGGCGAACCAATTCTTTGCGCTCGCCGATCGGCTGAAGCGTTTTTGGGTTTATTTCCCAACCGTACAAAGGATAGGTATTGCTTGAGCCGTAATAAAGATACAGACGTTTGTCGTCGTCGTATAAAAATCCCGGGTCCCACGCAGCTCCCTCAAACGCAGGTACGGCTATTTTCCAATCGTCAATTGTAGGATTGGTGCTTTTCCAAATTGCAAATTCTTTGGTGTGCGTAGACCCAATGACGTACAGTGTGTCTCCCATTACCCAGGCGGCTGGTGCACAAAGCTCATCGTAAACTTTGTTGTGCGGCAATAAAAACTTCCGACTTACAAAGTTCCATTTCGATAAATCACTGCTCCACCAATAACCCCATTGATTCGTGGAAAATAAAAAGTATTTCCCCTTAAAATTGACAATCAAGGGGTCCGCAGTAGCACGGTGACGCCCGGCTTCGGAAAAATTAGGAATCGGGGTAAATCCGTAATCCAGATTGATGGGATTGCAGTAGGTTTTAAGTTGGGCCAAGCTGCAATTTCCCCAAAAAATAAAGCAAAGTAGATAGAAAGTTAACTTTTTCATGTACAGCCCCCTAACCGCAGCGGCGGATCGTCCCCAATTGGGGAACAGCTTTATGTGAACTATTATTGTTGCGCCAACAGATAAAGCACTGCCATTCTTACAGCTACTCCGTTTTCTACTTGATTTAGAATAATACTTTGACGTGAATCGGCGGCATCGGAAGTAAGTTCTACACCGCGATTTATTGGCCCAGGGTGCATCAATACAATGTTGTGGTCGAGTTCGTCGAGCATTTTTTTATTGATGCCGAAGTACAGCGAATATTCGCGAAGACTTGGAAAATATTTTACCTGTAAGCGTTCCAATTGAATACGCAATACATTGGCTACATCACACCATTGTAATGTTTCCTTTACGTCGTGGCTTACTTGCACGCCCAGTGAAGCTATATATTTAGGAATGAGTGTTGTAGGGCCACAAACACGAACTTCAGCTCCCAGTTTTTTCAAACAAAAAATATTGGATAATGCCACTCGTGAGTGGAGAATATCACCGATGATGGCTATTTTCTTGCCTTCTAAATCGCCGATTTGTTCCCGAATGGAGAACGCATCCAAAAGCGCTTGGGTAGGATGTTCGTGGGTACCGTCTCCTGCGTTTACTACGTTTGCCGGAATTCGTTGTGCCAAATAATGAGGTGCTCCGGGACTGCTGTGCCGCATTACAATCATGTCTACCTTCATGGCCAGAATGTTGTTGACGGTATCCAATAACGTCTCCCCTTTTTTGACCGAACTGCCCGAAGCGGAAAAATTAACGACGTCGGCAGAAAGTCTTTTTTCTGCCAATTCAAACGACAAACGCGTACGGGTAGAATTTTCAAAAAAAACGTTAGCAATCGTCACATCGCGCAAAGAAGGTACTTTTTTTATGGGACGATTGATGACATCTTTAAACTGAGTAGCGGTGTCTAAAATACTGTAAATGTCTGATTCGGTGAGGTTTTTGATACCCAGAAGGTGCCGTACAGAGAGTTGTGACATAGTCAGAAGCACAAGGAAAGTTTTACAAAGGTACAAAACCCTGCAAGTTTGCGAAATATCACTCGGCAAAAACCTTTGAAAGGTTAATTTAAAATCTCATTCAAATTCTCTTTGATGGTCTCATAAATGACATCGGTGGGTAAATCATTGGCATCAGAGCCGAACGGATCCTCAATTTCTTCAGCGATAACTTCAATACTCGCAAAAACGTAAAAAATAATGGCCACAATGGGGGCAGCCCAGTAGTTGAACTCCATTACGAAGCCAATAGGCATCGTAAAAACATAGAGAAAAATCACCTTTTTCAAGAAAAGGCTATAGGCATAAGGTATCGGAGTGCGCTTGATACGTTCGCAGCCGCCGAGATTGTCGCTGAAAGAGCGTAATTCTTCATTGATGACGATAAGCTGATCGCCCGTTAGCTTCTTCTGTAGGTATAATTGATTGATTTCCTGATAAATAGTGCCGATGATATGATTAGGAACATGTTTTTTCTGCCCGTAAAAATCAGCATCATATCTTCCTACTTTCTCCAGTTTTTTCACATGAACGCCTGTGCGGAGGTGCTCTTTTGACGCATAGATAAAATTGACAATCAGTGCTTTGAACATTGTTCTTGCCTCTTTATCCTCTATTGGTAAGAAAGCTTGGAGTTTGAGAGCCAAATTACGTGAGTTATTGACGAAACTTCCCCATAATTTGCGTCCTTCCCACCAACGTTCGTAGGCCGTATTGGTACGAAAAACCAGTAACATAGAAAGTACAAAACCAACTAAAGAGTGGATTGCCGTCGTGTTTTTGAAAGAAGCATGAAAAACATCGTTTTCAAGGTAAGCTACTATAAGGGTAAAAACAGCAACGCCGATTATTCCCGGCAATAAAGAACGGAAGGTATCACTGCGATGAAAGGCAAAAATTAATTTCCACCAATCTTTAGGATTGTAGGTTATCATTCGATTTTCAAATTTTGTTTATCAGGAATAATCCCGCAGCTACGGCCATTATTCCAACGCTGAGACTAATAATTGTGTAAAGGGCAAAGGTAATGTATTGTTGAGTTTGCAGTAAATGTAGATTTTCGTAAGCGAAGGTAGAAAAAGTAGTGTAACCGCCGCAAAAACCGGTAGCGAGCAGCAATCTTAATTCAGGAGTAAACCATTCAAAGCGGAGAACCATTCCAAACACCAAACCAATGATAAAACAGCCGATGATATTGGCCGTAAAAGTACCGTAAGGAAAAGGCGAAACGATGAGTTTATTGACATAATAGCCCGTCAGAAAGCGGGCAACGCTTCCAGCTGCTCCTCCGATTCCTACTAAAAAAATACTGTTCAGCATAAAGGGGGGGATAATTATAAATTAGAGAATGGTGAATAGTATGAGTATTTCTGATTTATTCCTTCGCTTGAGATTCTTTCAGAGTATTTATAATGGCTTCTGTGTCTTCACCCATCGTTGGCGCAACCCAACTTGGTTGAGCGGGAGTTTCAGAAAACTTGATAGGTATGCCAATACTTTTGAAAATACTGGCACGCGGATGTTCTTGAGTGACAATCATTTCGCGAGCTTGGAGGTGTGGGTCATTTTCTAAGTCTTTCAAGTCATAAATCGGCGAAATAAGCAAGTCGTTCTTAAATCCGAACTCAATCCAATAGCTTTGTGGTTGACTCTCAAAAAGCAGCCCGATTTTGGCTTTGAAATCGGCCAACTCTTCCGAATTTTTTGGCAAAATAAACATCATCCACTCCAGTTGATTGACTAAAGTACAAAATTTGCCCCAAAATTTGGGCTCTAATGTTCCAAGCGCAATGTACTTTCCATCCTGACACTTGTAAATACCGTAGTTAGGTAAACCACCTGAAAAAGGCATTTTCCCACGTTCTACATTGACCATGCCGCCCGCTTCTAACGCATACACAGCCGAAAGTAAAGGCTTTACAGCTTCGGTCATAGCTACATCAACATGCTGACCTTTACCTGTTTGAGTACGCGCGTGCAAGGCAGATAACGCCGCGATTACGGTCATGTAGGACCCGCCGGCGATGTCGGCCAATTGAACTCCTGGAATAATTGGTGCTTGATTGGCTTCTCCCGTCAAGCCCAATACGCCTGAATAAGCCAAGTAATTTAAATCATGACCAGCCAAATGAGCGTAAGGCCCCGTTTGACCATAGCCTGTGACCGAAACATAAATGATTTGAGGATTGATTTCTTTGGCTGCTGCGTAGCCAATACCGATTTTATCCAAAAATCCTGGACGAAACAAAGTCAGCAGTTTTGACCAGATCAAAAAATAGATTCTTCCCCTCTTCTGACTGATAATCAAGCGTTAAACTTAGTTTTGAACGATTAAAAGACAGATAATTAACCGACTCTCCGTTGAGATAAGGCGGGAAAGCCCGTACGTAATCGGGATGGTTGGGGTCTTCAATTTTGATAACTTCGGCACCCATATCTGCCATAAGCATCGTACCCAACGGCCCGGGAAGCAACCGTGTTAAATCCAATACTCTAATTCCTTGCAGAGGGCCGGTGATGGGTTTACGTGAAGACATTTTGAGAGTGTCGAGTTTAGAATGTCGAATTAAGTGTCGAAGTTAGAATGTCGAATATTGTTTAATTAATTCGACATTCCGCATTCTAAACTCGACATTTTTTATTTGACATTTTATCAGGCTTCTCCTACAGGGCCTCCGAAGTTCATAAATGGAAACTCTGGCTCGTCCGAATGACGAATATCGCCGTAGCTATCTTCAAACTTACGGATATTGTCTTTGAGCGCAGCCAATAATCTTTTGGCGTGTTCGGGAGTTAAGATAATTCTTGATTTTACTTTGGCTTTAGGTACGCCCGGCATCAGGCGAATGAAATCCAGAATAAACTCGCTGTTGGAATGAGCAATCATTGCCAAGTTGGCATAAACACCTTCGGCCATTTCTTCCGAAATTTCAACGTTGATTTGTTGTTCGATTTCGTTTTTATTGTCTTGCATGATTATTGGTCTTTTTTGGCAAAAATAATGAAAAAAGCACCCTCTTGACGAAAGCGCTTTGGGTTTATCAATATCTTTTTGAAATATACAGATTCCTCAGGAATGACAAAAGTGGCTTAAAACTCAGCCGATTTTGGTGTGCGAGGGAATGGAATCACGTCTCTGATGTTACCCATGCCCGTTACAAACAAGACCAACCGCTCAAAACCAAGGCCAAAACCAGAATGTGGTGCGGTGCCGAACTTGCGGGTATCCAAAAACCACCACATAGATTCTGGCTCAATACCTACTTCGTGCATCCGAGTGACCAACTTTTCGTAATTCTCTTCGCGTTGCGAGCCACCGATGATTTCTCCGATACCGGGAAACAACACATCCATTGCCCGTACCGTTGGACCGGGTTCAGCGGCATTGGGTTCGTTTTGTTTCATGTAAAACGACTTAATGGCCCGTGGATAGTTGGTCAGGATAACGGGTTTTTTGAAGTGTTTTTCTACTAAAAAACGCTCGTGTTCTGACTGTAAATCGACACCCCAAGCCACTTCGTACTGGAATTTTTTCTCTTTGTGCGGCTTTGATTTCAACAAAATATCAATGGCTTCCGTATAAGTGACTCTCTCAAAAGAATTGTCAATCACAAAACGAAGTTTTTCCAATAATGGAATAGAACGCTCATTTTGAGGCTTCGATTTTTCTTCTTCTTCCAAACGTTTTTGCAGGAAAGCCAAATCTTCACTACAGTTTTCAAGCGCGTAACTGATGACAGACTTGACAAAATCTTCGGCCAAGTTCATGTTGTCTTCCAACTCAAAGAAAGCCATTTCGGGCTCAATCATCCAAAACTCCGCCAAGTGGCGTGTGGTGTTAGAGTTTTCGGCGCGGAAGGTAGGTCCGAAGGTATAGATTTTTGACAACGCCATGGCACCCAATTCACCCTCCAATTGTCCGGAAACGGTCAGGTTGGTTTCGCGTCCAAAGAAATCTTCTTTAAAATCAATGGCACCTTCGTCGGTGCGGGGCAATTTGTTCAAATCCAAGGTCGTTACCCGAAACATTTCCCCTGCCCCTTCAGCATCCGAAGCCGTAATAATAGGCGTATGCAGATAGTAAAAACCGTTGTCGTTGTAATATTTATGGACGGCAAACGCCAAGGCGTGACGAATGCGTAAAATAGCGCTGAAGGTATTGGTACGCGGACGTAAGTGCGCAATTTCCCGTAAAAACTCCAATGAGTGTTTTTTGGGTTGCAATGGATACACATCCGGGTCGGCAGTTCCGTAGACATGAACCTCGGTGAGTTTTACTTCTACTGCTTGTCCTGAACCCAAAGATTCAATCAAATTACCGGTCACTTTCAGGCACGAACCCGTTGTAATCAACTTGAGCGTTTCTTCATTGATTTGCCCCGGTTCAGCTACAGCTTGAATATTATGAATGGTAGAACCGTCGTTGAGCGCAATGAAAATGGCATTTTTGCTCTCGCGTTTGGTACGTACCCAGCCTTTGACAACAACTTCGCTGCCAACTTTGGCTTCTGATAAAATCTGTTTTATTTGTATTGGACCCACTTTTATAATTGGTGAATTGTGATTGAGTGAATTTTAAATCATAAAGCAAATCGGTGCGTTGCTCGTTGCTAAACCGATAACCGATAACCGATAACCGATAAAGGGCTGCAAAATTAGGGTTTTAAACTGGTTCGGAAAAGAGAAACGTTTTGAAATCAGGGTTTTGGGTTTTCCAAAATCTTCCTTTACATTTGAATAACCCTAACGTTTTATGAAAAATGGCCATTCGTATATTAATTACTGACGATCATCAAATTGTACTGGACAGCCTTTCACTGCTGATTTCCACTATTCCCGAGATGGAAGTTGTGGGTACGCTCAACGACAGCCGAAAGGTATTGGCGTATTTAGATACGAATGAAGTGGATATTTTGGTGACTGATTTGAGTATGCCTTATCTGACCGGCGTAGATTTGACATTGCAGGTGCGCGGTCAATTTCCGACTTTAAAAATCCTGATGCTGACCGTTTCGGAAGATGCCGAAACCATTAGGAAGGCTTTTCAGGCGGGAATTTCGGGGTATGTTATGAAAAAGGCAAATCGCGCCGAACTTGAACGTGCTCTAAAAACGGTGGCAAGCGGAGAAAAATATTTTAGCGAAGCCGTTATGAAGGAATTACTCAGTCCTGCATCGTTAGCCGCTGCCCCCGTGGGCGAACTGCCCGGCGAGCCCATCGCCGTCACGGCACGCGAATTGGAAATTATACGACTGATTGCTCAGGAACTTTCAACTTCAGAAATTGCCGAGCGACTTTTTATCAGTGTAGGAACCGTAGAAACTCACCGACACAATATTCTGCGAAAATTGGGCGTCAAAAACTCCATTGGAATTATCAAATATGCTGTGAAGCATAAGTTGGTTTAAAACACGCTTACTCAAACGCTAATTTCAACTTTTTACCTAATCCTTTTTCGACAATTCGTTTAAGGGTACGTAATTGAATGTCAGTCTTGCCATTTTCAATACGTGATATATAGCCTTTCTTAGCACCAATGAGTTCGGCCAACTGCGCTTGTGTTAGATGTGCTTCTTTACGAGCTTCTTTAAGCATTTCGGTAATAACAAATAACTCGGCACGCTCTTCTAAAGCGTCTCGTTCAGGAGTTCCTTTAATGCCAAATGAGTTATCAATAAGCGTTTCTATATTGGTTAGCATATTTTATTGTTTTTTCTTTTGTTCAAAGTACTCTTTCATAAGTCTTTCGGCTAATTCAATTTCTTTTGACGGGGTCTTTTGTGATTTTTTCTGAAAAGCATTGAAAAGTATCACTAAATTACCTTTATCAAAACAGCAAAAAGCACGATAAATGTTAGTACCCACCGTAACCCGCATTTCGTAAAGCCCTTTTGTGCCTTCTATGTGTTTCAAAAATTTTTCAGGTATTCTTTGTGTTGTTTGTATCAACCTAAATAGATAAACAAACTTTTCCTGCACCTCTTTTGATAACGATTGAAAGAACTCAGGAAAATAGTGTTTATACGCTGTGATTTCTCGAAACTTAGAATTCATAGGTTAAAGTTACACAATTCTATAACATATTTTCAGTGGACGACTATTATTGCCCCATTTTTTCTCGCCAATATTTAGCTTCCCATTCTGCTTTTTCTTTTTCAAGTTTTAGCTTCTCTATTTCCAATTGAGCTTTTTCAAGCGCATGTTGCATCTCACGGGCATCGTAATGGTTTGTTTGATGATTAGTATGTTTTATTCCAGCGTTTACTTGAGGGGAGTTACATTGGTCAAAAAAATTAGAAACTTTGTCTCCAAAAGTCTCAATATCGTCAGTTGAGATACCTAATACTTCGGCAATTTTCTCTAAACGGTCAGTTGTAGGTTCTGATTTTCCACGTTCAATCTCGCCGTAAGTTAAGCGCGAAATACCTACCATATCAGCCATGTTTTCTTGCGAAAGCCCTTTCATTGTTCGCAAAAGCCTTATTTTCTCGCCCATTTTCATTGATTTTACAAAATGTTTAGTGAAAAGCTTACAAAATGTATAGCCTTAAGCAAAGGTAGGAAAAAGGATAAAATGTAAAATTGTAGCTACAAAAAACCATAAATAATATGCATATCTTAGGACTGGTTATTGCATTTATCGTTGCTGCCTACTTCATAGGAACACTGCTGACTGGTAAAGGGGAAACAGAAGCAACTCCAAAAGAGACCCTCCAGAAAGGCACACAAGCTATTTCCATTTTAGTGGTTGTTGGCATTATCTTATTTCTGTTGGTATTTATCATTGCCATAGTAGCCAAACAGTAATTTATAATGAAAAATTACTATGAAGTACTTGGTATTTCGAGAAATGCCACCCAGGAGGAAATCAAAAAGGCGTACAGAAAGCTTTCTATGAAGTTTCACCCAGATAAAAACGAAGGTGATGCTTTCTTTGAAGAAATGTTTAAAAAAATTCAGGAAGCCTATGAAGTCCTTTCTAACACTTCAAAAAGGCATCAGTATAATGCTATGCTTGATTCCTACCAAGGTAATCCTGAAGAATTCAGGCGTTATCAAGAAAATCTTAGGCGACAATTTGAGGAAGAGTTGAAAAAAAGGGAGAATGAAATGCGAAGAAAGTATCAAACTTCGGGAGGACAAACTCAACGGCAACAAGTAATAGATGAAAATATAAAAAAAGGAAATTCAACGATTCAAGTTTTGGTAGGAATTGCAGCCATACTTTTCTTAGTTATAGTGCTACTTTTTGTTGCAGATCAAACTAAACAACAAAAACAGCGAGAACAGTTTTTTCAGCAGAATACTCAGCGCCAGTCACGCATTTTTAAAGTATTTGGGTAAGATTTTTAACGAACACGTTTCAGTCGAAACTTATCGCAGCGGAAGCAACACGACGATGGCCGTTAAGGAATCTGTGCCGCATCACAACCGTTTTATGTTTGCTACCAACGGTCAGGAAGAGGCAGATGTACAATCGGTACTGATTCGACAGTTATACAACGACCACGCACAAGCCATGCGTGAGATGCAGGAGTTGGGCGTACGAGTTACGAAAGTGAACAAGACATTGCCTATTCAATTGTTTATCAGTACCCCCAACGATAATAAACCTGGGATTCAGAAAAGTCTCTGTGTTTGTATTTTGGGAAGCGGCTCTAACTCCAGCGGTCGTCCTTCCAAACTAACGGCATTCCTGACCGACGACCCGCACATTGTTTCTTCGATGGTTGAACTGTTTTACGACTACGAGTTTGACGCAGCCCTCAACACCCGTGAATTCATGCGGAAACTGTAATAAAAGTACGGGGCCGCCTTTAGATTTGTGTGATGTAACAAAACCAAGAAATTGGTAAGTTTACTTTCCAGTTGTTGAGCAGGATATGGGCACTTTAAGGGGCCGCATGGGTAGAACCCACCACGGGATTTAATCCTATATCCTGTTTTTATCCAAACATCAACGGGGTCGCCTGAGCGATAGAAATCTGGGAAATACCGCACGGATTGTTATGGTTATTCCAAACAATAAATCAATTCTTTTGCAAGGATATTTAGGCGGCATTTTTAATTATTGGTTCGGATTTTACAAAGTTATCCACATAAGGCCTTTGACTTTTTATT
>Ga0247844_1001215_pt1 | contig 49366 bp, 37 predicted proteins | sample LaCtaG_FD_192421 | JGI IMG/M metagenome (GOLD analysis project Ga0247844, IMG submission 192421) | Freshwater microbial communities from meromictic Lake La Cruz, Castile-La Mancha, Spain - LaCruzMarch201714.5m_1 | ecosystem: Environmental > Aquatic > Freshwater > Lake | place: Spain: Castile-La... | reverse complement strand
TATGCCCGAATTCAATCTTTTGTCTCTACCGTCCGTAAACTCCAATTCAATCCTTTCAATGAACTATTTACCGTTTTATCCGGCGGTATTCCGGAATATCGAAATAGCACTTGCTAACCAGTTACATAAATTTTAAATACTAACGACAAAATTAATCAGAAACGTATCAGATTTTTTAAAAAAATACATTATTTTTTAAGTAAAAGTTTTGAGCAATAAAAACGCCCAATATTGGGTCTTTTGGGCGTTCCATATGTGCAATTTTACAAATGCACACAAATTTAAAAAGCGAGCATCAAGCGTTCAATACCTGCATTAAAGCCTCCAGGTACGTTTCACTGACCGGAATTGCATGGGCGCCAACAAATATTTTTTGGCTCCGAAATGCCTCCATTTTATCCATATTTACAATAAAAGACTTGTGTACGCGCAAAAAACGCGGCGTCGGCAATTTTTCCTCGATGGCTTTTAGGGTACTTTTCGTCAAAATGGGCTTATCAGCCGTGCTCAGGTATATTTTTACATAATCCTTCATGCCCTCCACGTGGGTGATATCGGGGATCCGCACTTTTACCAAAGCATACGCGACATTTACAAAAAAGTAATCGGCAGCGTCTGGTTCTTCCGGTAGTTTGGATGCCGGGTTGCGCGCTTGTTCCAGCGCCTGGCGTTTTTGGTACTCGTCCAAGGCTTTGTATGCCGCCGCCGTGAAGCGCTCCATGCTTACCGGTTTCATCAGGTAATCCACAACCTCGAGGTCGTAACTTTCTACGGCATATTGGTCGTAAGCCGTGACGAAAATGACCATAGGTTTCTCGCGCAAACTTTGCAAAAACTTGGTGCCCAGCATGCCCGGCATCTGAATATCCAAAAACAGCAGATCCACCGATTGTTCCTGCAAACTTTGCATGGCTTCAAATGGGTTTTTACACATGCCCACCACTTCCAAAAATGGCAGGTGCCGGATGTTTTCCGCCAATAGTTTGCGCGCCATTTCCTCATCATCTACAAGGAGGCATTTCAATTTTGGCTGGTTGGTCATGCCGCTTCTGGTAAGGTAAGGTTTAACTGAATCCAAAACCACCCATGTTCGCTGCTTATATCCAACTGATGCGCGTCGGGGTACAACAATTCGAGCCGCCGTTGCACATTCCGCAATCCAATACCCGATCCTTCCGATTTGTCGGTAGCAGGCTCCGGTGTGATTTTATTTTTAACGGAAAATGAAAGTTTATTGCCTTCTATGCGCAAATCCATCTCAATAATCGGGTTTTCTACCATGCCAATACCGTGTTTGAAGGCATTTTCGACAAACGGAATCAGGATCATTGGCTCAATCATTTGGCCCGATGCATTGCCGTTTTTTTGAAAACGGATGTCCACATCATTGCCAAAACGCACTTTTTGAAGGTCAATATAACTTTCTAAATACCCCAATTCCTTTTCCAACGGCACTTCCACCCGCTCGGAAATATAGAGCATGTAGCGGATGATTTCCGACAATTTAATGGTAATCGGCTCAGCCAGTTCAGACTTGGAACGGATGAGGTACACAATGCTGTTGAGGATATTAAAGATAAAATGGGGGCTTATTTGTGTCCGCAAAAACGACAACTCCGATTGGAGGCGTTCTTTTACTTTTTCTGCCTGAATTTTTTCCTGGGCCGCCAAATAATTGAGCAACCCAAAGCCCGTACTAATCGCGCCCACCAAAATGATGGCCACCATTCCTTTCACAAAACTGGAGCGCGGTGGCCCCAATTGCACCAAATAAGTATTGACGCCATCGCGCACAAAATTGTGAAAAACGATAAATACCGCCATGGAAAACAAAAGCGACCAAACGTATACCGTCACCCCTTTTGGCTTCAATACCCGTGGAATTAAATACTCGGTATTGAACAAAAACAAGGGAACATGCGTCAAAGCAATGAGGGTAAGCATCAATATAGCCCGCGGATACAGTTCCTCCTCATGCGCGAGCGAAAGCGGCAAATACAACCAGGTGCTCCACAAACAGAGGTGAAACAGGATGATTTTGTATTTTTGGATCAAAAAGTTTTTCATGCGTTGTTGTAGGGCGATGACTTGCATCAGTTTCCGCTAAAATCGGGCATTTCCTGGTTTTGCTTTTTTGCGTTTTGCATGCGTTTAAACATGGATGCATCGGCTTTGCCAAACGGAATTTGCACTGATAATTTGTAATACCGCGCATCCCGACGACGCATTACTTCCTGATTATACGCAGGTTGCACAATCGTCGCAATATCCTTTCGCGAATTAAACACATCGCTGATTGTAAAGGTAATATTCGCGGCATTGTTAAAAAATGATTTTTTCACGGCAAAATCCATGTAAGCAATGCCTTTCCGGTTGCCTTGCGGCATGGGGCGGTTGCCTTCGTACGCGCCATTGAGCTGCACGGAGAAATCGGCAGGCAAACGGTACGTAACATTGGCTTTTCCATTCATCGCCCAGCCGGTATTGGTAAATGTATCTACCGTTACTTTAAAGTTGAACACATTGGCATTCAACATTACATCCAGGTTTTTGCCAAAAGTCAGGCGCAGGGTATTGTCCATCCCGTAGGTAAATTCGTTTTTACCATTTACAAATGTGGTTACCAATACGGTAGGGTCCGTTTCCGACGGAGCAATAAATGGTTTGATGGTGTTGGTCTCGTTACTGGCGTAAATCGTTGAAAGCCAGTTGTGTGCGCCAAATATTTTATTGTAGTTCAGTTCGGCAGTGTTTACAAATTCCGGTTGTAATTGTGGATTGCCGATTTGATAGTTTTGTTTGTCGGCTGCCTGGATACCGGGCATGATCTGCCGGAAGTTGGGCCGTTGTATTTTGCGGGTAAAATTGAGCCCGATCTCTGAAGTCGCATCTATTTTTTTAGCAATAAACAGGGCTGGAAACAAGGAACGCAGCAGGTCATCGCCGGTTCCTTTTGGATAATCATAGCCAAAACGTTCGCCAACGCCGTCCAAATAAGAGGTGCCGTGTAAAAAAGATTGTTCAAAACGAAAACCCGCCTGGTATCTGATCTGGTGCTTAAACTGGCCCGAATAGGTAATATATGCGGCATTGATGCTTTCAGTAATCAAGTTATCCTGCGAAAACTGATTGTCCTGCACATATTCGTTCGATTCGTACACAAATGGGTTGTACAAATATTCCTGATCGCGTTCGCTCCAAAAGCTGCGCACCCCCATTTCAATTTTAGTAGAGTCGTTGATGGGATTCACAAAATCGACCTGAAAAACGCCTTGCTGGTTGGTATTCCCGCCACCAATCTGTACCAATTCGGGGTAGTTTGGCAAGGCCTGCCCGGATGGGTCAAAGCCGGTGGTATTCCAGTTGGCGGTATTGGATCCGTCGCCCCACGCGTAATTGCCGAGTATGACCAGTGATTTCTCTTTTTTGGCAAATGTTTTTTTCCATTGCCCTTCGATGTTGTTGTTGTGGAAGGTATTTTGCGGGTTGGTTTGGCGCACTCCGTAACTCAGCAAGGCATTTTCGGCATTGCGGTAGGTATAGTTTTGGGTTGGGAAAATATTGAATTTGCCGCTGGTGATGGTGCCTGCCAGCGATAAAGTATTCCGGTTGTTCACGGCATAATCCACATTGACCCGGCCAATTTGGAACACATTTTCAAAATTCACTTTGGTATCCTGGTCAAAGTAGTTGAGTACGCTCCCGTCGCTGTTAAAATTGGTGCGGCGGGTGTATCCATTGGTAGGCACCTTGGCTGCATTCATATTATAAAATCCAGAAACCGACCATTTCCCCTGGTGTATATTCAGGTTGAGCATGCCATTGTAGCGGTTTTGGGTGCCAATGCCCAGTACAGCCACGCCGTTGTAACCTGGTTTGGTGTTCTTTTTAAGCACAATATTCAAGATGCCGCCTGTGGTAGATGCCTCGTATTTGGCCGAAGGGTTGGAAATAACCTCTACCGATTCAATTTGATCGGCCGGAATTTGGGTCAAGGACATGAGTGTTGGTTTGCCATCTACATATATCGTAGTGGCTTTTTCGCGCAATTTGGCATTGCCATCCATATCCACCGTTACGGAAGGCACGTTTTTCAGCACATCTTCGGCGGTCCCCCCCGCTGTGGTAATGTTTTTTTCAACGTTAAATACGCGTTTCTCCAGGCTCAATTGGGTGGATGCTTTTTCGGCGCGTACTTCAACCGCATCCAGCAATTGGGCATCGGCCTGCAGTACCAGATCCCCCAAATCCTGTTCAAGGTCGTTGGGCGGGCTGATTTTCACCATTTTGGTCCATTCTTTATAGCCCACATACCGCACCCGCACTTTTAACATACCCATGGGCAATTGTCCGATACTAAAATCGCCGTTATCAAGGCTCAACGCGCCGCCTACCAAGGTGTCACCTCCTCCATTGGGCAGCACCCGCAGTACTGTTACCGAGGCATAAGGCACCGCTTGTTTGGCGGCATCATCAACAATTTTTCCATACACCCGTCCGATACGAGCCGAACCCAAGGCGCCACCCTGTGGCTTTTGAGCAAAAAGGAAAACGGCGCTCAGGCAAAACGAAAACAGCAATAAGTATTTCATGATCAGGAAAATAAAAGGGTGTAAAAACGGTACAAAACTATGTTTTCCCGATATGCAAGGGCGGAGAAGTGGACCAGTTGGGCAATTGTGTAGATGCATACTGGAAGTTAGGTGCCATTTTGCCAGCAGGAAAGTACGCAGGAAAGTTTTGTAACACCTATTATACATGCTGGTCTAATGTTAAAAGAACTTTTAAAACATGAACATGATGTCCATCCACCCAATCCTGGTCCTTCTTAGCGGCCTGATTTGCATGACTACCCTGAGCGCGCAAAACAGCCAAACACCCAAACCGCACTCACCCGCCATTGACCAAACGGGCGAAAAATGGGTTACCATTACCAAAGTGAAAAGACCCTGGTTTGCTTTCCGAGGGGTGGTGGTAAAAAAATTCATCCAAAGCATGCCGGAATACGCAGCCATTCCCGGACTTTTGTTTAAAGCCTATGCTTTTACCGCCCATGCGCCTTATTTTGGGGGCGTTTATTTGTGGGAAAACAAAGTAAGCGCGCAAAACTGGTTTAATCCTGGATGGTTTACCCGGGTACTTAAAACCTATAAAAAACCGGGTGTTGTGTTATACTATAAGGTAAATGGCGTGCAAACCTTACAAACGCGCTATACAACCCAAGGCGATTACTATACCAGTGTAAGTATCGGAAAGCGCGCAATTCCAAACGACACGCAAGGCTTGTTGCGCATGTATCAAATAGAAAACGAGGCAGGTGAATCGGGCTACATTTGCCTGTGGGCTACCGAAAAAGCGGCTAAAACCTATTTTAAAACCGACCAGGTACAACCCGAATACTTCGATACGCCCGTACTTTTATGGGAAACCAAAAGCGCACAATAAAAAACTGGCGTATGCAACACACGATGGAAAACCATACCCCTGATACGCGCTCCGACGAAATGCTGCTTGCCGATGCACTGGCAGGCAGCAAGCAGGCCCTGGAAAACCTGTTAAAGCGCTATCAGGATTATATTTTTAATATTTCATTGCGCTTGTTTGCTCATCCCGACGATGCCCTGGATGCTACCCAGGAGGTGCTGATCAAAATCGTGACGCATTTGAAAACCTTCAATGGAAAAAGCCAATTTAAAACCTGGCTTTACCGCATTGCCGTCAACCATTTTTTGAATACTCCCCGTAAAAAAGTGGAGCAATTCTTCGACCATCGAGCCCCGGAAAGTCCGCTGCTGGAAATTGCAGATAGCCCCAATGAAACCTACGACGAGGCTCTGCTGGAGGAAGTGCGCCTGGCTTGTTCGATGGCGATGTTGATGTGCCTGAACCGCGATCAGCGTTTAATTTATATTATCGGTGAAATTTTTGGAGCAGACCATCAGTTGGGTGCCGAATTATTTGACATGAGCACCGCCAATTACCGCGTGCGTCTGCACCGCGCCCGCGCTGATCTTCTAAACTACGTCGCTGGCCGTTGCGGATTGGTGGATCCTAAAAACAGCTGTCGTTGCTATAAAAAAACAGGCGCTATGGTCCAAAAAGGCTTTGTAGACCGCGAAAAGCATGTGTTTAATGCCGAATATACGCAAAAAATCCACGAAATAGTTGCTACTCATCGCGATGCAGTTTCGGATGAGATTACGTTTCGGATGACCGAATTGTTCGTAGACGCGCCTTTTCAGGTAAAAGCGGAATTGGATGCAGTATTGGAGGGGCTGCTTCGGTAGGCGGTGCAACCAGGCCAGTTGCTTACTGCCCGGCCTTGATGATCTCTACCTTCGCGCCGTTACTCAAATTCAATTGGCCAGTCAGCACCACCTTGTCTGTTTCGAGCAAGCCTGATACGACTTCCACTTTATCGCCGTGAACGCCGCCCAGTGCAACGGTGCGTAATTGTGCGGTAGAATCTAGCACTACGTATACTTTGGACTCCTGCAAGCTGCCGGCAATGGCTTTTCTGGGCAGGGTCAGGCCTTTTCGGTTGACGCCAAAGGAAAATACGGCTTTCGCGTGCATGCCCGCGCGCAAGGGCGTTTTATCCGGATTGGGCGCTTCTATTTCTACATCATAACTAAAGGTGTTATCTGCGCGCAAGCCAATGTTGGTCACTTTACCGCTGATGCGTGCGTTGGGGTACACATCGGGCTTTACTTCTACAATTTGGCCTTTTTTAATGCCTAACACGTCGCGTTCGGTCACTTTTACCATCAAATACAGTTTTTCCAGGTTGGTTACCTGCGCAACTTGTATGCCCGGTCCAATCACGCTGCCCCGCTCAATAAAGCGCAGGCCGAGTGTACCGGTCATCGGTGCTTTAATGCTGGTATTGGCAATTTGTTTTTTCAGTGCTTTTTCCTTGGCTTCAGCGGCCATCAAGCCCAGCACAATGTCTTCCATTTTATTTTTGGCCACCGCTTCGCCTTCAATCAGGTTACCGAGGCGTTCCTGGTCTTTGCGCATTTTGGCCAGGTTGGCTTGGGTTGCTTCCAGTTCAATGCGCAATAGTTCGTCATCTACTTTGGCAATCATATCGCCTTCCTGCACCCATTCTCCTTTGTTTTTATACACTTCTAATACGCGGCCCTGAGTTTCTGAAATGACAAACATTTCTTTAATCGGCAAAAAAATACCATCGGCCTCCAGGGTTGTGCCGAGTGCTTCCATTTGGGGGGATGTGACTTCCACGGGCACGTACTTTCGCACCGTTTTCGACAGTTCCGTTTCGGCCTGAAGTGCTTTTTTGTTAAAATATAACTTTGTTGCGATCACCGCCGCAAACCCAATCAGAAATAGCCAGAGAAAAATTCGTTTGTTCAAAGTGTAATGCCGTTATTTTAAAATGTCAATTTTACCGGCAGCTTTTAGTAGTTTGAGTACGGCTAATTTATAGCTGAATACTTGCTGCCAGTAATTGGTTTCTGCTTCCGACAAGGCTGTTTGTGCATTGAGCAAGTCGGTAAGCGATGCAACACCTTCTTTATATTGGAGGGTAAGTTTTTCCACAATTTCGCGCGCCAGGCCTACATTTTCCTGCTGTGCACGGACGGATTCCAAGGCGTTTTGGAGTTGAATACGTGCCTGCCGGAATTCCAGTTCTTTTGCACGCAACAATTGGTTGCGGTCGGCCTCCAGTTTCTGCCCTTCTATACGCAAAATAGCCGCTTTGCGCTGCCGCCGGAAGCCATCAAACACGGGAACATCCAATTTAAAGCCAATGGCCGCCATGCCAAACCAGCGTGTACTGGCATCAAATACATTTGCATCTTTGCGCAGGCTCTGATAATAACCGCTGGCGTACGCACGCAAACTTGGATATGCTTCACCATACAAACTGCGCACTTGCAAACGATTGAGTTCGAGGTTGCGCAATAACAAGCGGTGTTCGGCGGCTGCTTCTGGTTCCAATTGAATGGCCTGCCAACGCGACGAATCGGCGGTCGGATCGGTCAACGCCTCTTCCGGCGAAAAATCGGCATCAAAATCTTTGCCGCAAATAAATTTCATGGTTTGTTGTAAGGCCTTGATGCCTGCCAGCAGGTTTTGGCGCTGGGTGCTCAGGTTCGTATGAGCCACTTTGATGCGTTTTACATCAACCGGAATCGCATAGCCATTTTTGAGTTGCAACTCGGCCATACGCTGTAAGGCCGCTATTTTCTCAAGATTGGCATTCAACGCACGCAACAATTGTTCTGTTTGCAAGGTTTGATAAAACAACTGCGCTGTATTGAACAACACCTCTGTTTCACTGCGTTCGAGCAGCAAGTCATAAATGGCCCGCGTTACATTGACCGACGGAATGCTGCGCCGCAAGGATTCATTGTATAAAGGCTGCTCTATGGTGATGGCACTGGTGAGTTGCCAGGGCTGCCCAAATTGCGCCGGAATATAGGTGCCATCGGCCTGACCAAATAATTCGCCTGGTAGCAACTGCGTGGGCAATAAAGGGTAATAGTCAAAGCTGAGCGAGGCATTGATGGTCGGGTAAGCAGCACTTCGACCTTCCCGCAGACGTTGTTCCAGTACATCGCGATCGAGCTGCGCTTTTTTTAATTGCGTGCTGTTTTCGAGGGCCAGTTTGAGGCTCTCCTGCAAACTAACACCTTGTGCATGCACCCGAACAAAGGCAAAGCAAAAGCCGCCCAGGGTATAGCAAATTAAAAGTAGAATTCGTTGCATCGCGCAAAGGTAATCCTTGAATGAGATGATTTTAGGCGCTTTGGTTTTTAATATCAATCCAAACGTGGCTTTTTGATAAATTAACCGTCGAAAGGTCCGTTTTCGGTCATTTTAAGGCTACTAATAAAATACAATTCCTGCAATGCAGGTTGTTTTATACGTTTTTTCTTTTCACACAACACTTTTATACCAAACATGCGCAAGTACGGCCTTCTTTTTTTGTTTTTAGGACTTTCCTTTTCTTTCACCGCCTGCGACACCCTGCAACAAGTGGTGAATACCGCTATGACCGAACCAAGCCTATCTGAAATCGGATCTGGTTTGAAGCAAGCACTCTCTAACGGTATTTCCAAAGGCGTCGATGCGCTGTCGAAGCAGGATGGCTACTACAAAAGTATCTACAAAATCCTGCTGCCCGATGACGTACGAAAAGTCACCGACCGCCTGAAAAACATTCCAGGATTTACCAATATCGAAAATGAATTGTTGGAAAAAATGAACCGGGGCGCCGAAGATGCCGCCAAAGAAGCGGGTCCCATTTTTTTGGGCGCAATCCAGCAATTGACCTTCCAGGACGTTTCTAATATCCTAATGGGTTCCGACAATGCCGCAACCGAATTTCTGAACCGAACCACCAATCAGGAATTATACACCAAGTTTAACCCCAAAATAGTTTCCTCGCTCGATAAAATTGGCGCCAACAACCTCTGGAAAAAAGCCGCCGATGCCTACAATAAAATCCCCCTCATTACCAAAATCAACAACAATCTGAGTGATTACGTCACCAAAGAAGCCCTGAAAGGACTTTTTGCCAAAATTGCAGAAGAAGAAAAAAACATTCGCCGCAACAAAGGCTCCCGCACCACTGAGCTGTTGAGAAAGGTGTTTGCGAAGCAGGACGCGAATCGGAAATGATGAATGATGAATGATGAATGATGAATGATGAATGATGAATGATGAATGATGAATGATGAATGATGAATGATGAATGATGAATGATGAATGATGAATGAAATTAAAATTGGCTCATAACTAACAGGTTATAAGCCAATTTTAAATAAATAGTCTTCGTTTTTCTAGATAATCATGGTTGAAACACCATATTCATCATTCATCATTCATCATTCATCACTACTTCCCATGGCAGTTCTTATACTTCTTCCCGCTGCCACAGGGACAGGGCTCATTGCGGCCAATTTCTTTCTCTTTTACAATCGGTTGAACGCGTGGTACGTTTCCGCCATTGCTGGCAGACATAGCGGCGCGTTGTGCGGCTTCCTGGGCCTCCGTCATTTGCTGGGTATTGTTGGCGCGCAAGCGATTGGCTTGGGCACGCCGCGCTGCTTCTGCTGCAACTTGTTGTTGTTGTGCGCGTTGCATCGAATTGTTATCTTCTGGCAAACTCAAGGTGCCTTTAAGCAGGAAGGCCGTGATTTCGTTGTTGATATGGCTAATTAAGCCCTCAAAGAGGTTGTACGCCTCCATTTTATAAATCACCAGCGGGTCTTTTTGTTCGAACGACGCGCCTTGTACCGATTCTTTCAAGTCGTCTACATTGCGCAGGTGCTCTTTCCAGGCATCGTCGATCAGGGCCAGGGTAGCCACTTTTTCGACGTCTTTCATGATCGTTTTGCCATTGCTGGAAATCGCAAGCGCCATATCCGCACTGATGTTCAGGTCGAGGCGGCCGTCGTTGTAAGGCACCACAATACGTTTGTAGCGCTGACCTTCCTTGGCGTGCACATCTTTGATAATCGGCAGCAAACGCTGACCAACCTGCTGCGATTTTTGTTCGTACAAATCAAACACCTGTTGCTGGTAGGTTTCCAACACGGTGTTGGCCGGCGCGGTTTTAAACCAGGATGCATCCATTTCCGGGTCTACCCCGATGGCACGGATTGAATCCATCCGGAAGGTGTCAAAATCGCCACCTGCGCGGTGCATTTGCACCAAATCGGAAGTGATGGCAATAAAGGCGTTGTTGATATCAAGTGAAAGGCGATCGCCAAACAAGGCATTGCGGCGTTTTTTATAAATGGCCTCCCGCTGAATATTCATCACGTCATCATACTCCAACAAGCGCTTCCGAATACCAAAGTTGTTCTCTTCTACTTTTTTCTGCGCACGTTCGATGGAGTTGGTGACCATGCGGTGCTGAATCACATCGCCGTCTTTGTGGCCCATACGGTCCATCAAACCCGCAATCCGATCGCTTTGGAACAAACGCATCAGCGAATCCTCCAGCGATACATAAAATTGGGACGAACCCGGGTCGCCCTGACGACCGGCACGGCCGCGCAACTGGCGGTCTACCCGGCGACTTTCGTGGCGCTCGGTACCAATGATGGCCAAACCACCCGATTCTTTTACGCCGGCACCCAACTTGATGTCGGTACCACGACCGGCCATGTTGGTCGCGATGGTTACTTTACCTGCCTGGCCTGCTTCCGCTACAATTTCCGCCTCGCGCTGGTGCTGCTTGGCATTCAATACATTATGGTCGATGCCACGAATTTTGAGCATACGACTCAGCAATTCCGAAATTTCAACCGAAGTGGTACCCACCAGGATTGGGCGTCCAGCCTCGCGCAAACGGATGATTTCGTCGATGACGGCATTGTATTTTTCACGCGCCGTTTTATACACCAGGTCTTCCTCATCTTTCCGCGAAATATTGCGGTTCGTTGGGATCACCACCACATCCAATTTATAAATATCCCACAATTCTTTGGCTTCCGTTTCCGCAGTACCGGTCATACCCGCCAGCTTGTGGAACATCCGGAAGTAGTTTTGCAGGGTTACGGTCGCGTAAGTCTGGGTAATTTCCCCAACTTCTACATTTTCTTTTGCTTCCAGGGCCTGGTGCAAACCATCCGAATACCGGCGGCCTTCCATCACACGACCCGTTTGCTCATCTACAATTTTTACCTCCCCTTCAGGGGATACGATGTACTCATTGTCGCGATCGAACAAAGTGTAAGCCTTCAACAATTGCTGAATAGCGTGTACCCGGCGGCTTTTGATGCCATAATCCTGCGAAAGGTGTTCTTTGGCTTCCGTTTTTTCAATTGGAGAAAGCGCCGCATCCTTATCAATGGCAACCAGTTCGGACGCAATATCGGGCATGATGAAAAAACCAGGGTCGTTGCTAAACTTGGAAAGGTATTCGACGCCTTTTTCGGTCAGTTCAACGTTGCGGTTTTTTTCATCAATGTAAAACAACAATTCACGGTCTACCTCAGGCATCCGTTTGTTGTTTTCCTGCATGTAAAAATTGTCGGTCTTTTGCAGCAATACCTTTACGCCTTCTTCACTGAGGAATTTGATGAGCGGACGGTATTTGGGCAACGCGCGGTGGGTGCGCAACAAGGCCATCCCTGCACCGCCTTCTTCCATGCTTAATTTGCCATCGGCGTATAATTTGCGGGCCTCGGCAAGGAACGTACTGGCTATTTTAGATTGTTCTTCAATCAGACGCTTTACGTTCGGATTCAATTCTACATACTCCTGGTCTTCAGAACCTCGGGTAACCGGACCCGAAATGATCAAAGGTGTACGCGCATCGTCAATCAACACGGAGTCAACCTCATCCACAATGCCGTAGTGGTGTTTGCGCTGCACCAGTTCATCGGTATTGATGACCATGTTGTCGCGCAGGTAGTCAAAACCGAATTCGGAGTTGGTACCAAATGTAATATCACACAAATAGGCTTTTTTGCGCTCCTCAGAATGCGGCCGATATTTATCGATACAATCTACTGTGAGCATCAAAAACTCGTACATCGGGCCTACCCATTCCTGGTCACGACGGGCCAGGTAATCGTTCACCGTTACGATATGTACCCCTTCGCCGGCCACGCCATTGAGGTAAGCGGGTAAGGTTGCTACCAGGGTTTTGCCCTCACCGGTGGCCATCTCGGCAATTTTGCCATCGTGCAGCACCATGCCACCAATCAACTGTACATCGTAGTGGACCATATTCCACACCACTTCACCGCCCGCGGCCAGCCAGCGATTTTTCCAGATCGCTTTGTCGCCATTTATTTGAACATAGGTCTTATTCTTTTGTGCAGCAAGCGCCCGGTCATGGTCGGTAGCCGTCACTTCCAGGGTTTCGTTTTGGGTAAAACGGCGGCTTGCCTCTTTCATGGCCGCAAATGCTTCAGGCAAGATATCCTGCAATATTTCTTCGAGGGCTTTATCGCGGCTTTTGCGCAATTCATCCAATTCTTTGAAAAGCAGATCTTTTTCGTTAAAATCTTCTTTTTCAATGGCCTGTTCGTTGATGGACGCAATTTCGGCATCAATATTCGCCAAATAAGCGCTGATGCGTTCGCGAAACTCAAGGGTTTTGCTGCGCAAATCATCGTTGGAAAGGGCCTGGTAAGCCTCAAAATGTTGATTGGTTTCGGCTACCAACGCGTGGTATTTAGCAAGGTCGCGATCTTGTTTGGTGCCGATTATTTTCTTTAAAAAGCCGAACATATGCTTATCAGGTTTTGGGCCAGGCAATTGCATCCATCAGAAAAGCATCCATTTATCTGCTTTTTAGAAGGTGTACACATTGCACAACCGTTTCAAAGTTGCAAAGATAGTCTTTGCGGGAATTGTAGCGTGGTCATATTTCGTTCCAACTCAAGATACCGCGCTATTTTTTGACAGAATGTCAGTAAATTGCCGACGAGCAGCACTAGACTGGCAGATAAACGTAGCTGGGCTGACTATTTGCAGGTGTTGAATACAGTAAACAAGGCTGGCAGGTCTTATAACCCTCCACCCAATCGCAAAAACAACTAGCGTTTATGTCTAAGCCAAGTATTATTGTCATGGGCGTTTCCGGCACCGGAAAATCTACCATTGGTCGTTTACTGGCAGAAACCACCCAGTTGCCTTTTTTTGATGGCGATGATTATCACCCGATTGAAAATATTCGGAAAATGCAGGCTGGGCAACCGCTCAACGACCAGGATCGGCAAGGCTGGTTGGAAACCTTACATGCCCTTGCTTTGCGGGAAGCCGGTCTGGCAGGCGCCATTATTGCCTGTTCGGCGCTGAAACAAAAATACCGGGATATATTGGAAAATGGCTTGTCGGGGCCTTGCTTTTGGGTGTTTTTGCATGGTACTTTTGAAACCTTGCACGCACGGATGCAGGCGCGCACCCAACATTTTATGCCTGCACAACTGTTGCAATCGCAACTGGAAACCTTGGAGCCACCTACGCAAGCGCTACAATTGGATATTGAATTATCGCCCGGGGAAATGCTGGAGCGCATATTAAAGGCACTCAAGGATTTCCCCGGGCTGTTTTAAATTAATTGCCATATAATTGTGCGGCGGCGTTGTTATTGGCCACCACAATTTTGATTTTGCCACTCGGAGCACGCAATAAACTCAAATCGCGCACACTGCCACGGGCCCAAAAACCACTCTGGGTATTGTCCAAACGGGTAAATGCGCCGGTGCCATCCCCCAACAACAAGGCGCCGGTGCCCGCATCACAAGGCCCCGTTTCTACCTCAAAACCGTTTTTATTGCCCGCAAGCATCAGGTCTAGTTTGCCATCCTGGTTGAAGTCGTGTACCAAAATGCCCTGAATTGGAGCGGCCTGTACCGAACGAGGGAGGGTGTACCGAATAAATTTGCCCCCTTTGTTTTCCCACCAACAGGTTTCCAGGCTGTACGCTTTTAAGTTGAGGGCTTCATCCAGGTCTTTCTTCGGCCAAACATCGTCTATCTCCGCCAACCCATATTTGGAAGCATACAAGAATTTTTTCTTCAAAATGGGCATTTGCTTGGTAATCACGTCCTTTTGAATCATCGGATATTCCTTACCCTCTTCAAAAAAGGTCATAATCGGATCCAGGGTGCCATTTTTATCAAAGTCTTTGGCATAACAACTTAAAGGTGCCTTTTCGCTGGCAGTGTACCGGGTGTTAAGTCCCAAATTGCCGGTAACCAGGTCCAGGTCGCCATCCTGATCCAAATCGGCCACGGACAGGCGGTACCAGATGCCATTCGATTTTTCCAGTCCAAAGTTGGCCGTTACATCTACGTATTTACCGCCCAGCAATTTGAAAATACGGATCGGCATCCATTCTCCAACCACCACCATTTCTTCCTGGCCATCACCATCTAAATCCTGGCAGGAAAAATCGGTGATCATGCCGCATTTTGTAAAGTCGCCGCCTACTTCAGCGGTCACATCAACCATGCGGTTGTTGTCATTGCGCAAAATATAACTTTGTGGGGTGAGCGGCCATTTGTCGGCCACTGCCCGGCCACCTACAAAAATATCCTGGTCCCCATCGCCATCGTAATCATGGGCCATCACCCGCATACAAGCCTCCCGGTTTTCAGGAATGAGGGTCGGATTTACCCTGGCAAAGGTGCCTTTCCCATCTACATTCAGGTAAAGGCGGTTTTGCCATGCCTGGGTGCGCGTGGCAACAAGGGCTTCCACGCCGCCACTCACCACGAACAAATCCTGGTCGCCATCGCGGTCAAAGTCAAAAAAGACCGCACCTTGATCTTCAAACACCTTTTCTACGGCCCAGATATTATCCGAACTTGGTTTGAAACGGCCATCGGGGGTTTGGATGTACAGGTTTGCAGGCGATTGAAAGGCATTGCCGATGAAGAAATCATCCAGCCCGTCGTTATTTACATCGCCTTTCGCCACCAAAGGACCCAACTCCGATTCCATCCAGGGGTTGAGTGGAAATTGCTCGAAGTCGTTGAAATCATTTTCAATATGAACAAAATTCACCCCGGAGGCGGGTGTTTGGTCTTCAACAAGGCCTTTTTCTGTTGAAAAGGGCACCAGTGTGGCTACTTTTTCACCCGCATCCTGGTATTTTACCACGATACGTTGGTTGGCAGGTACATTGGTTAGTATTTGGGTTTTGCCATCGGGCCAGCGAATTTGTACCTGGTCGATCTGAGTGGCATTGCCCAGCCCAAAATGGATCAAATGTTCCACCGAGGAGAAAATACCTTTGGTTGGATTGAGTTCCTGGTATTGTTGGGTGTTGCCGGTTTTGAGGAGCACCGAAGCGCCTACACCAAAGGCGTTGCCCGGCGCACCCGAAAACTTGAATTGTACGTAATTGCCCTTATTTTGATCGCGGCTCAGGTTTTTATATACAAACGCAGGATCTTCCAGGTTGCTCACCACCATATCCAGGTCGCCGTCGTTGTCCAAATCGGCCCAGGCTGCCCCGCAAGACCAAGTGCCCGGCATAGTCATCCAATCGCCGCCCTTGTCTTCAAATTGCCAGTCTCCAGTGTTTCTATACACAAAATCGCACAGTTTCATCGTAGGAATGGCATCCAGTACCCCTTCAATGCCCCCATATTTATCTTTGTATTGCTGACTGTTCATTTTGCCAATATCAGCCGTGAAAAAATTGATAAAATCTACATTGGTAATTTCCCTTCGATAACCATTGGTAAAGTACAGGTCTTTCCATCCATCATTATCCAAATCGGAAAACAAGGCGCTCCAAGACCAGTCCGTCCGATACACACCGCTCAGGCAGGCAATGTCGCTAAACGTTCCATTTCCATTATTGCGCTGGCAAACGTTGCGCACGACGGGCTCAAAATACCCGTTTTTTATCATGGAAAGGTATTTGCTCTGGGTGTTGGTGGTTTGTAATGTTTTTAGTCGCAAGTTATTATTGGGGTACATATCTACAGCCAACAAGTCAATTAGACCATCATTGTCAAAATCCGACAAATCAGTGCCCATTGTATGCTGCGAAACGTGCTTGAAATATTTACTCAACTGGTTGGTAAATGTACCGTTTTGGTTGTTTATATATAACAAATCAGGATGTATAAAATCATTTCCAACATACACATCCGGGTACCCATCGCGGTTAAAATCGCTCACCGAAACGCTCAATCCAAAGGCAAAATTCCAAATGCCAGCCTCTTTGGAAACATCGGTAAACTTGCCGCCGTCATTTCTATAAAAACGGTCCGAATCATAAGGCTTTTTAGGCTCTGTATTGGGGGTTGGCGCACCATTTGGACCAAGGTGTACATCAATTTTACTGGCATAAACCAACTCCAGTGGATAATTTAGCAGGTAAAGGTCGAGATCGCCATCGAGGTCGTAATCAAAAAAGTTGGCGCTATTGCTCGCGCTGATATCATCAATTCCATATGCTTTTGACTGCTCCGAAAACGTCAAATTGCCATTGTTGATGAATAATTTGTTCCGACGGTCTTCGCTGGGTGTTGGGCCTGCCCGACAAACATACAGGTCAAGAAAGCCATCATTGTTGATATCTACGGCCGTTACACCGGTTTCAAATCCGTCTTCGGAGGCTAAGCCAGATGTTTCCGTAATATCTTTAAATTTAAACCCGCCTTCGTTGAGGTACATTTTATTTTTGCCATTACTGCAAATAAAGTACAGGTCTTGCAGTCCGTCGTTGTTGATATCAGCCACCGCGACCCCACCGCCATTGTATTTATTGATGTTTTTGGTGATGTTGTTCTCTTCCGATTCGATGATCAGGTTTTGGAAGTCAATGCCGGTTTCTTCCGGTTTAAGGAGTTGCAACAAGGGCGTTTTGGCAACGCGCGTTTTCTCCACTTCATCCTTGAATTTAGGAGGCGCATCCGAACCTGTCCACCAATATCGGTAAGCCCCAAAACCGGCCGCGAACAGGGCTAATACGGCTATTCCGATCCAAATTGGGCGGCGGGAACGTGCTTTTTTTTCAACAGACGTGACAACACCAGGTGCTGCGCTTGCCTTTTGCTTGGAACCTTTTCGGCCAGATTGCATGGGCGTGATGTTAGTTTGTAGGTGTAAAAACGTGAAAATAACGCTAAGCGTAGCGCGCTATTAGTTTTTAGGGCGTACAAAGCCACGTCCATCTGGCGTTGTTTCCATGTTTTTTCGCTCGGTAGGCGCTGCGGCATTCGGGGTGGAATGCTGCTGGAAACTGTTGGGATCCTCTTTAAATTTGGCTGCAAATTCGTCGTACGTGATTTCATACTTTTGAAGTTGCTGGCCAGCTTGATCTATGCGGTCTTTCGCATTTTTGAGGGAAGCCTCCAAGGTTTCAAAAGCAGTTTGCGCATCTTCTTTCGATTTTTTGCCCGCAGTATGGGCTTTTTTTAATTCTGACAACTCCGTCAACGCCTTTTTATAGTCGTTATAGGCGGATGTGTATTGCTCGCGCAAGCCTAGCACACTTTTACGAATATCGTCTACAAAGTTATGTTGGTTCAAGGCAGCAGGCTCCCCACTCATTTTTAACAACAGCAAATTAATGGTTGCTCCAACCGCTTCTGTATTGGGGTAATAATCCAGGTAATAGGCAAGGGGCGTTTCAATTTTTTCCAACAATTGCTGGTCGGGTTTATTATTGCAGGCAAAAAGGCTAAAAACAAGCATTAATGCGATAAACGGCGTACTTTTTCTCATGTTGCAGTGTAATTTTCAAGTAAATTTTCAAAAAACTGTGCAAAAATATACCGTTTATCGCAAAAATACTGTTACACCCTAAATTATTCAACCGCAAGGATCCGTTGGGCGATTTCTATCTCATCGTCAATAATGGTATGCCCAATGCCCGGATAGATTTTTTCAGTGACTGTTGCGCCCAAATCCCTGAAAATGTTGCCCGTCGCATACACCCGTTCAACCGGCACATGAAAATCAGGATCCGCCGAACCCAGAAATATAGGCGTTCCCTCAAAATTTCCCTGATAACGGGTCGGTTCAAGGTGCTCGCCAATTAAACCTCCCGTAAATATAAAGGCGCCACCATACGCTGCGGCATGCCGACCAATAAATTCAGCGGTCAAACAAGCGCCCTGCGAAAATCCGGCAAAATGCAATTGCCTGGTACTGAAGCCGCTCGACAATAATTGATCGCAAATGGCCTTTACCAGGTCCAACGCCGACGACAAGTAAGGCTCATTTTGTGCAGTCGGAGCCATAAAACTATATGGATACCAGGTACCATCGGTCGCATTGGGGGCAATAATTGCAAAATCTTTGAGATCCAGTGCATCGGCTAAAGGTAAAATGCTTTGCGCCGATGCCCCGCGGCCATGGAGTAAAATCATCACGCGCTGGGCCGCAGCGCGTGATGTTCCGGCATAAACCGTGTTTTCTATTTTGTGTACAGACATGGTTCGCTTTTTTATTGTGGATAATGCGCCAATGCTTTTTCAAGGGAAATTGGCTGTAACCCGGCTTCAATACTTGCCCGCTTGGGTTCTTGCCAATTGGGCAGTTTTAAAGCAGTGCCCAAATCCGCAACCGTCTCATCGCGGGTAAATCCAGGCGGTGTTGTGGCTACTTCAAACAAAACCCCACCCGGCTCATGGAAATAAATGGAGTGGAAATACTGCCGATCCAACACATGCGTAGGCATGAGTCCAGCCGATAGCAGGGTTTCACGCACTTCTAACTGACTTTCATCGCTGGGCGTGTCAAAAGCAATATGGTGTACAGTCCCGATCCCGCCTACACCATGATATTGTACCGAATTCCATAAAATATCCACAAATTTACCTACCTGCGCTGCACCCTGGGGCGCATAACGCCTGCGCACGCCCGACTCTCCAACGAATTGATAATCCATCTGTTGCGTTAACAAACCCTCTGTGCGTTCGTAGGTTTTTTCCCACAATTCAGTGCCCCAAAAGCCGCGAATCGCATATTCAGCCGGAATATGTCCGTAGGTGAAAGGCTGCCGCGTATCCATCGTATTGGCAATCAACTCCAGGCCCAAACCATCCGGATCTTCAAAATAAATGACTGCTTCATCAAAACGCGCTTGCGGTTGCTTGTAGGCAATGCCATAACGCTCAAAACGTTGCATCCAATAATCCAATGCGCCCATTGGGATGGAAAAGGAAGTGGTTGCTGCCTGACCATTGCCCTGGCGACCGCGGTAAGGACTGGCGCCAAAGGGGAAAAAGGTCAAAATACTGCCCGGCAAACCAGTTTCATCACCATAATACAGGTGGTAAACATCCGGGGCATCAAAATTGACGGTCTTTTTAACCAAACGCAATCCCAACAAACCCGCATAAAAATCGAGGTTCTTTTGCGGATCGGAGGCCATCGCGGTAATGTGGTGAATGCCGGTAATCAACGGCGTTTTCATAATGTGTCCTTTTTTTGATTAATTTGATGCTGCAAAGTTCCGGGAATTACCCAAGTGCCTCAATGGCAAAACGACGGTGATCGTTGTAAAAATTATCGAATCGGGTGATTACCCAATTGGAGGCAAGGCCAATTCAATATCCGGGCGGTTTATTTCTTCCCATTCTGGCAACAGCAATTGCTGGCCCAGGGAAGACTCCGGCTCGTCAATAGTAAATCCAGGAGCCATCGTAGCCAGTTCAAACCACATACCTGCCACCGGTTTAAAATACACAGAATGGAAGTATTTGCGGTCGCGCAATTCCGTGGGGTTCAAGCCCAGGGCAATCATCCGTTCACGCAGTGCCAAGAGCGCGGCATCATCGGAAACTTTCCAGGCAACATGGTGTACGGTTCCAATGCCGTTTCTGCCTTTTTCGGTGTGCAAATCCTTGCGCAACACGAGGTAATGCCCCGCTTGGCCGCCATTTACTGATAAAAGCACACTATCTTGTTCTTTTTCAATTGCTTGCATATTCATTTCGGACTGCAAAAAAGCCAACATAGGCTCCCAATGCTCCGGGGTAATGGATAAAGTAACATGGTGAATGCCCCGAATGCCTACCCCTTTTGGATATTTTCCGCTGGAGTCATGTGCCGCAGGGAAGTCGGGCAAGGCAGGGTCTTGCCAGGGCTGACGTTCATCTTGCTCGTCCCCAATCAACGCAATTTGTAACCCCGCCGGATCGCGAAACCAGATAAAATGGTGGCCAAATTGCATACCGTGGGTTACTAAAATACCCGCCGCTCGCAAACGCGCATCCCAAAAAGGTAAGGAGCTTTCCGGTACTGACAAGGCCGTGGCGATGATCATCCCGGTGCCTTCCACCCCTGTATGCACATTGGGCTGTCCTTCATACGGAAAGGTGGTAAAAATAGTGCCAGGCGTTCCCAATCGATCCGCATAATAAAAATGATACACGTGGTGATTGTCAAAATTGACCGTTTTTTTCACCAGCCGCATACCGAGTATCTGGGTGTAAAAGTGATAATCTTCCTGCGCGCCACGCACGGTAGCCGTCACATGGTGAATGCCCTGAACAAGCGATTTTGTTTCCATAAGGTGTTGATTGAAAGACTATTAAAGTCGAATAAAAATAGAACGCCGCCGTATGGGCAACGTATTTTTGGTGCGGTGGCCTTTGCCCCAGGTGTCTTCTACCAGAAGCACATCCCCGCCCGAAAATGAGCGTTTTTCACCGTCGCTCACTTCAATTTCGATTGCTCCATCCAGCAGAATAATTAATTGCCGGGCAGGTGCATGGTGAAAATCCCAATCGTAACCAGGCTCGTTTTCACGAAAAATAACTGAATCGGCGGGCATCGGTTCGGATAAATCGCCTACGATACCCTTGGCTTCCAGGGCTATGTCAACGGTTTCAAAATGGGATTCGCCCGCAGCATCGGCGTAAATTCGGGTGAGTTGCATGTTGCTTTTTTTATGGTACAAAATTGAACTTGTTCGGTCAAAAATACGATGTAAATATTATCCTACTTGTTGTATAAATCATGGTTTATCTGTTTTTCTTAATCCGTTTTTGAATTCTGAAAACGAACGTCCTTCCAAATTTTTAAAAAACTTGCTAAAATGGGCCACATCCTCATAACCCAAGGCGAACGCAATTTCTTTGGCTGGCATATCGGAGTACTGTGCAAGGCGTTTGGCCTCCAGCAACAAACGCTGTTGTATCCAGTCTTTGGCCGAACTGCCCGTTTCTGATTTTATAACTTCATTCAAATAATTGCTGCTCAAATGCTGCGCCTGTGCATAATCCACGACCAAATGCCATTCCTGAAAATGTTGCTCCACGGCATTTTTAAAACTGCGCACAATTTCGGAAGCGCGATGTCCCAATTGCACATTATGCTGCTGCTTTTCCAACTTCATCCGACTACTTTCCAACAACAACAAACTTAAAAACGCACCCAAAATTTCCCAACGATACACGCGGGAGGTATTATGTTCATCTGCAATTTTTGAGGAAATATCCAGCAAAACGGCCATTTCCTCTGTTTCAAGTACTAACGGCCGCGCCTCTTCACAATTAAAAAACAACTCCAACCCATGCAAGCCATCCGGCCCTAAACTGTATTGTTGTAAAAAATCGCGGGTAAACATCAACACGTGTCCATTCGGATCAGTGCCCGCGTCCACAGCTAGATGATGCACCTGTTCTGGAGCAATGAAATATAAGGTATTATCCTGTAAATCAAAGGTTTGAAAATCAATTTGATGGCTTCCCAACGCATTTTTTACCAAAATAATCGTAAAAAAATCATGCCGATGGGGCAAATCAGGTGCCGTATGCTGCGTGCGCGCCGTTTCGATCTCGGCCATGCTGCGGTATACAAAGGGCGCTTCTAAATGGGCAATCCGGATGGATGGGTGCATACACGTTGTTTCTGGACAGGATTTGAAAGTACGAACAATTACATGGCGGTTTGGTTGGATTATATCGTCAACGCAAAGAGGTTATGTAAACAGCTGGCTTATAATCCATTGAAAATCAATTTTTATCCATCCATCCATCCATCAAATCCATTTAAATCTTGGTTTAAGTATATTTTTGCCGCTCATACGCCTTGTTCTATGCATATCCAGTTCCAATACCAAAACCAAACGTTTCAGGCCGACCTCGATCAGCCCCTCGATCTTTCCATCCTGTTGCGGGCCGGTTTCGACCAGGTAAATTGCTTTTGGGCGCCCCCCGTCGAATATGATCCGGTGCGCGCAGGCGATTTTGTGGGCAGTACGGCCCTCGGCGGACCCGTCAATTTTTTTAATATAAAGGTCAATCCGCACGGAAACGGCACCCACACCGAATGTGTAGGGCATATCGCAAAAACGCCTTACATGCTCGGCGATTGCTTGCGTACCTACCACTTTTATGCAAAATTAGTCAGTATTTACCCACAAAAGATAGAAAATGGCGATCGCGTGATCCTGCGCGATCAATTGGAAGCCTTGCTCCAGCCCGGCGAAGCACAGGCCCTCGTATTGCGTACCTTGCCCAATGATGCCCTGAAACAACGCACCCAATATTCGGGATCCAACCCACCATATTTGCACCATGCCGCCGCTGAATACCTGGTAGAATGCGGGATTGAACACTTGTTGCTCGATTTACCCTCCGTCGACCGCGAGGAAGACGGAGGACTACTCCTTGCGCACAAGGCATTTTGGCAGTACCCGGCTGCAACACGTGCGCACAGCACCATCACCGAACTGATCTTTGTGCCCAATGAAGTGAAAGACGGCTACTACCTGCTCAATATACAAACCGCATCTTTTGATTTGGATGTAAGTCCTTCTAAGCCCGTGCTTTATGCGCTTCAGCCTTACAGTACGCCGTTATAGGTCTGGTAAATAAAGGCCGTCATTGTTTGCCCCACCGCTTTCAAGGTGTTGCGGTCAATGGCCGACATATTATCGGTGTGTTTGTGGTGGTGATCCGGGAAAGGGTGGGCACCATCATTGGGAATGCTGATAATATCTATCATCGGAATGCGGGCGTTGCGCACCACAAACAGGTGATCATCGGTAATGCCTGGTCGCCGATCATCCGGAAAATATTCCGAATATCCCAGCGTGGCAGCAAGGCGCCAAATTTTGTCTACCGTGCGCGGAGCAACGTCCATGGATACACCTTCTTTGTAAAAACGCGCATTTTTGCCACCCACCATATCCAGCAATACGGACTGATAGGGCATATAATTAAAGGTATGCAGGTTTTTTGACCAATGTTGAGAGCCAAGACACCAACTTTCCGGCGCGCCATTGTTGTCGCCCTGGTCTTCCACGTCAAAACAAACAAAATCTACCCCGATATCCAAGGGCTGAACCGACAAGGTACGGGCGAGTTCGAGCATCACACCCACCCCGCTGGCGCCGTCATCGGCCCCATCGATGGGTTTATTCTGATCATGGTCGTCGCTATCCGCCATAAAACGGCTGTCCCAATGTGCCGCAATACAAATGCGTTTAGGAAGGGCGGGTTTGTATTGCGCAATAATATTATTGGCATTAAAAACTGTGCCTTTATAGTGGGTTGCTTGGAATTTTTGCTCAATGACGTTGAATCCCAATCGTTTAAACTCCGTAACATACCAGGCAGCGCATTTGCGGTGTGCTTCGGTATTGGGCACGCGTGGACCAAATTTTACTTGTTTTTCTACAAAGGCAAAGGCCGAATCCGCATTGAATTCGGGGGTGGCAACCTGTGGTACGGTCGGTTTTACCACGGGGGGGACTGCCGGTTTTGCACCATTTTGGAACTGCTGGTAGGCTACAAAAAACAGGGAAAGCAGCATCACTGCAATCAATCCATAAGCGAGCTTCTGACGCATCTTTTTTTAGGCAAAGAAACGCGCAATGTGCTTATTTCTGTGCACGGCTAACCAACCAAATTGCAACGATGCCAAAAATTATATTTGGAACCCACATACCCAGCATGACAGACATTGACCCACTGTTGGCGAACGAGACAGCAAATTTTGATAAAAGGATAAAAATCGCCCCAATTCCGATCGCAATCGCCAAATGCAGACCCATGCCGCCGCGCACTTTACGACCCGCCACTGCCAGGCCAATGATGGTCAAAATAATGTTGGTAAATGCATCCGCAGTGCGGCGATGCAGCTCTATTTCATAACTTTTATTGGCTTGCCCGCGCTCCGCCTCCCGAAAAATCGCATTGCGCAATTCCGGCGTGGTCATTTCCTGGTTTTGATTTTGATAATATACAAAGTCTTGCGGATTCAAGTTGATCAAAGTATCCAAAGGCTTGGTGGAGCGTATCAGGTTTTCCTTAATGCCATCGAAGGTGCGGATGGTATAACTGGTCAACTGCCATTGGTTGGGTTCGGCTTTAAAATTGGCGTTTTCCGCCTCCAGAATACTCCATACCCGGTTGCCTACAAATTTTTCCAACCGCAAACCGTTGGCCGTTTTATTCACTTTATTGTACCCTCGAATGTACACTTTGACGTCTTTGCTCAATAATAAGTGCACATTGGAGGTTTTGCCCCGATCCTGATCCACCCAAACAAAATTATGCTCAAACCACAAGCGCGATTTGTTCAGGTGTGGTATGATAAAATGATTGAGCGAGAGGTGTAACAAAAATACGATGCTGCCCGCAATCAAATAGGGCTTCAAAATGCGGTTAAAACTCACACCCGCATTCAAAATGGCCAATATCTCCGCATTAAACGCAAGCCGGGAGGTGAAAAACACCACCGCAATCAAGGTGTACATCGGCATCAACAAACTCGTAATGTAGCCGATAAAACCAAAATAATAATCTACTACAATATTCTTCAGGGTACAGGGCTTCTCAATGAAACTCTGTACTTTGTCACTAAAGTCGATGGCTACCGAAATCAGCGTAAAAATCAGGATCGAAAAGAAAAAGGTAGACAGGTATTTTTGAATAATATACCGGTCTAATGTTTTTAAACGCAAGAATTTCAGCATCTTAAGATTAAGGTATGGTCAATTTAAGTTGCTCGATGCGGCGATTGTTGGCCGCAATAATGGTTAGTTGATATTGTTCCCACACGATTTCGGTACCTGCGCTCGGAATATCCCCCTTGAGCGTCAGGGCCAGTCCGGCAAGGGTATCTGCGGTGTTGCGCACTTCATCAAAAGCACCGGGCGACAAACCCGCAATGCGGCACACATCATTGAGCAAGGTTTGCCCTTCAAAAAGATAATTGTGTGCGTCAATTTTGCGGTAACGCACATCATTTTCCACATCAAATTCGTCGCGAATATCACCCGTTACCTCTTCCAGTAAATCTTCCATCGTCACAATGCCCGAACAGCCACCATATTCATCTACCACAATGGCCATGTGTATTTTTTCCAGTTTGAACTCCTGCAACAACTCACTGCAGCCTTTCGACTCGGGTGCAATCAGCAAATTGGTACGAATAAGCGCCTGCCATTCGAAACTTGCGGGTTTGTCGAGGTGTGCAATCAAATCTTTAACGTATAAAATGCCCGTAACGTTGTCAAGGTCTTCGTCATAAACAGGAATACGCGAAAACTCCGCCGCTTTAACGATCTGTAACAATTGCTCGTAATTGGTCCGAAATTCAACCCCTACTACTTTGGAGCGCGGTTGCATCACCTGTTTTACGGTGGTATCACCAAATTGTACAATGCTTTTGAGCAACTCCAGTTCGCGTTTTTCGCCCATCTGATTGGGCGTTTCTACCGCACTGCTATTTTCTACCCGCTCATCCAGGGTTTGTTCTGGTGGACTTTCTTTGCGCAAAAAAAGGCGAAAAATCCATACCCAAATGAGGATGAACCCCGACAGTCGTTTGAGCCACATGGCCGCATGTTGGCGCACCAATACCTGAAACCGCAAGCGATGCAACAACCAAAAGATAAAACCCAGCACCAAGGCCCAACCCAAACCTGCCAACACTCGAAACAAGTCGTTGGAAAGACCAAATTGTGCGGCACGTTCGTTCAACAGTTCGTGTACCATACCGGCTTGCAATAGCCAGGCAATGAGGAAAACAGTAATGGTTATTTTCAGGAAAACACGGGCAAGCAAAAGCGCGGCAAGGGTTGGACGCATACGCCGGGCCAAATTAGCCGCACGTTTTTCGGCTGCCGAAGTGCCCAGCAACAACAATTCAAGTTCGTGCGGAGCCAGCCGAACGAGGGCTTCTTCTGCAATAATTATAAAAGCGTACAGGAAAAAACAAAGTACAAACCAACCCATAAGGTGCTTGTTAGTGAAATTGGCCACAAAAGCCAGCCGGGCAAAGTTCTAAAAATAAGTTCGGAGTTCAGCTTTGTCCGACCAACTGCTTTTAAAACAGCGGTAAAATCAAAACCAAACTCCGAATCAGTCAAATTAATTTAGTCGCGTAACTTAGTTGACCTAGAAAGGCAAGTCATCGCCTTCCGCAACGGTTACGGTACCTTCTGTACTAGGCATGGTCACCGGGCTGTTGCCTGCACGCATTCCTGCGGGTTCGGCGCTCGGGAACCGGTTTTCGGTGCTGGCACCGCCTTCCTTACGCTCCAGGGTACGAAATGTGTTGGCCACAATATCGGTCAGGTTGCGTTCCTGTCCGTCCTGGCCCGTGTACTTGCGGTAGGAGATTTTACCCTCAACATACACCATCGTGCCCTTTTTGAGCTGTTTTTCGGCCCTTTCGGCCAATTCACGCCACACAACTACATTGTGCCACTCCGTCAAATTCTGCCAGTTGCCGTCTTTGTCTTTGTAGCTCTCATTGGTGGCTAAGGAAAAGCGCGCTACCATAGCGCCGTTTTCGAGGTGGCGGACTTCTGGGTCTCCGCCGAGGTTACCGATTAAAGTTACCTTGTTAATCATGGTTAAAAAGATTTAAAAAATGAAGCGATTAAAGTGATTAAAATGCATTCAAAAGAGGCTTAACACAGAGGGCTTTTCTGATAAAAACCAGGCAATCACCCGTGGTACGGCCATTGTTTCGGTCAATTGTGCACGATGAACTTGCTGAAAACCGCTTATTAGAGGATTGGACAGCAGCAGCGCGCGGTAGTCGATGGGCAAATATAAGGTACAAAACCATGTCGACACAAGCTGGTGCGTCAAGGTTTGTTGATATTTTTTTGAAATAATGGGTAAAAAAACATCTTTTGGTAAACCTTTCGGAAAAAACTGCGCTAAAATGGCGGCTTTTATCTGGTCTTCATCGGTCGGATTTTCCGCCAATTCTATCAATGGAAACTCATACAGGTTTTTCCAAATGTCTTTTTCACTGCGTTTGCGCACCAAGGTGTCTGTGTCCAGTTCAAACACCACATAAATAAAGTAACGCCCCCGTTTGGGTTGTTTTTTGCCTTTTACCGGCAATTGCAGTACTTTGTTTTGTGCATATCCCGCACAAGTAGATTGGAGCATACAAGCCGCACATTTAGGAAGTGCCGGCGTACAATGGGTCGCGCCAAAATCCATCATGGCCTGATTGAATACGCCCGCTTGTTCCGGTGCCAACACGGCTTGCGCCAGGGTACCAAACGTTTTTTTTCCTTCGTTGGAATCACTGGGGGTATCAATCCCAAAATAGCGCGCCAACACCCGGTACACATTTCCATCCAACACCGCATAAGGCAATCCATAGGCAAAAGACGCAATTGCCGCAGCCGTATAGTCGCCCACCCCTTTTAAGGCCCGAATGGCTTCGTAGGTGTCCGGAAATTGTCCACCGAGTTCCTGTGCAATGTATTGGGCGGTTGCATGCAGGTTGCGGGCCCTCGAATAATAACCCAGGCCTTCCCACATTTTAAACAATTCGTCTTCCGGTGCTGCAGCCAGCAAATCTATCGTCGGATAACGTGCTACAAACCGTTCATAATAGGGTAAGCCCTGCTCCACCCGGGTTTGTTGCAAAATTATTTCAGAAAGCCAGATCTTGTACGGGTCGCGCTCGCCTTTCCAGGGCATCGGACGGTGCTGCGTGGCTGCCCAAGCCAGGATTTTTATGCGAAATTCATGCTGTTCCTTGCTAGTGATCGTATTCATACCCGCAAAGATCTGTTATATTTCAAATCAAATTTTTGTTAAAACGCTTGCGCGAGTATGGAAATCTATTCTTTCCAAATCACCACCCCATCCCGATTAATATAAGCCCAGCAACCCTCCACTACCACCAAGGCCAAACCTCCACGAAAAGCCGAGGCACCTTCATACACCGCCGGCAATACCAGCGCGCCAGAAGGGTCAATATAACCCCAACGCCCATTGATTTTTACTTGCGCCCAGCCTTCGGAAAAACTGCCCGCGTCTTCAAACCGGGGCGTAATCACCAATTTGCCGGTTTTATCCATGTACCCGCAGGCGCCATTGATTTCTACCAAAGCCAGGTTTTCGGCAAAATTGCCCGCAAAATCGAAAGTGGGTTCGATCACAAGTGCGCCTTCCTGGTTTACAAACCCGTACTTATCATCGCGTACCACCAAGGCCATGCCATCGTAAAAAATGCCTTGCTCCGGGTCGCGGGTAATTAAAAACTGGGGTTCCAGCAGCACTTTGCCACTTCGATCAATCAAGCCCCATTTAAATTGGTGCTCTACTTTAGCCAGGGAACCTTGAAAAGCCGAGCAAGTGTCCCAAACGGGGTCAATAACAAATGCGCCGGAAGGGTCGATATAACCACATTTCCCCTGTTTGCCCGCAGGTGCAAGGCCGCCCACGAAGGATCCGGCCTGTTCGTATTTCATCGGTAGGACCAAATCGCCCGCCGGATTAATAAAACCATAAAAATTGTGGATGCCCACGTAGGCCAAGCCTTCCGAAAAATCGCCCGCATCATCGAAACGTGCCGAAATGACCTCGTTGCCGCGCATATCCAAATAGCCCCAGCGTTGCACCACCTGCACCCGCGCGCGCTCGTACGCGAAGGGCATGATTTGTCGGTATAATTTTTTCAGGTATACGCGACCGAGGGTGTCCATCAGTACCCATTGGTCATTAAAACGCACGGGACAGAAGCCCTGCTGGAATTCCCCCACGGCTAAATACTGCGGCTCGATCACAATTTCTGCTTCGGCATTCATAAATCCGAAGCGGCCATGTTGCCGGATTTTAAAAAGGCTGGAGGCCATGGAGGAGGGTGGTTTGATTGAAAACAACAACTGCACCTGCAAAGGTACCCCGGTCGCTGCATTTATGCGTCAAAACTGACCACCAGTTTTTTGGAAGTCGGATGTGCCTGGCAGGTAAGTACATATCCGGCCGCAACTTCGTCGGGTTCGAGGCCGTAACACAACTCCATCGCCGCGCTGCCTTCCAATATTTTGGCTTTACAAGTGCTACACACACCGCCTTTGCACGAAAAGGGCAAGTCGGCGCCTGCGCGCATGGCTGCATCCAAAATGGTGCTGCCCGCAGAAGGCAAGATGAAATTGAACGATTCACCATCCTGAATCAAGGTAATTTCGGCCTCGAAAGTATCAGTGGCTTGTGCGCTGATACGGGTTGTTTGCGTGGGTGCGCCGGTTGTGTTAAATAGTTCAAAATGAATGGCTTTCGCATCGGCGCCCATATTTTCCAACGTCGATTTTACCGTAAAAATCATATCGGCTGGTCCACACAAGAAATAAGCGTCTACGGTTTTGGGATCAAACAGCAGGCGCGCGTATTGTTGGCATTTTTCAGCATCAATGCGGCCATAAAACAGCGAACTACCCAGTGATTCGCGACTCAGCACATGGTGTACGGACAAACGATCGGGGTATTGGTTTTTGAGCGCTTCCAACTGCTCCCGGAAAATGATCTGATCGAAACCGCGGTTGCCATAAAACAGCAAAAAACGACTTTTGGGCGCAGTAGCCAAGGTCGTTTTTAAAATACTCATGACCGGCGTAATACCGCTGCCGGATACAAAAGCGACGTATGTTTTGGCCTCATCGGTCGTTAATTCGGTATAAAAACGGCCCTGGGGCGGCATTACGTCCAACACATCCCCTACTTTTAATTGCGTATTGGCGTAAGTGCTAAACACCCCGTCCGGGATTTGTTTTACCGCAACCCGCAATTCATGGTCTGTTACGCCGCTACAAATCGAATAAGAACGTCGTACTTCTTCGCCCCCCAATTGGGTGCGCAGGGTGAGGTATTGCCCTTGGGTAAACTGAAAAAGCGTGCCCAAAGCATCCGGCACTTCAAAAGCGATGGAAACGGTATCGAGGGTTTCCCGGCGCAGATCGCGGACCGTGAGTGGGTAAAATTTGGTTGCCATGCGGGCCAGATTTTATGCGTGGTGGTGGAGGAGGGCAAGATACGATCAAAAACACAAAAAAGTGTACCCCGCAACGCATGGGAGTACACTTCCTGCAGGGGGCACGGGGCCTACTGCGACGACTTCAAGCAACTTAGGCGGTAGCGCCCAGGGTGTTGACGTGGCGCATCAAACCGCTTTTCAGGTTGGATGCTTTATTGCGGTGGATGTTGCCGCGTTTTGCCAAACGGTCGATCATGCTGATAACCTTAGGAAGAAAGGTTTCTGCTTCCGCTTTATCTTTCAGGTCGCGCAAATTTTTGATTGCGGTACGCGCTGTCTTTTTGTAGTAGCGGTTTTGCAAACGACGCTTTTCGGTTTGACGGATGCGCTTGAGGGCCGACTTATGATGTGCCATATAATTACTGAATCGTTGATTCGTTTAAAAAATAAATTCCTTGAAACTCAACAGTTTACTGTTTGCGACTTTCAATTCGGGCGGCAAAGGTAAGATTCTTTCTGTAAAAAGAAAAAATGAAAGACATTTTTATTTTCTACATTGTTTTGTATATAGTTTTCTATATATTTTCAGTCGTTTAACGCTAACTTTACGCACTTTTTTCGGGCAGGGCATTTGCGAAAGACCTATCTTTGCAGGCTTTTACGCAATTGCTTGATTTTGAATTTTATACACCTCCGTTAGGATGAAAGATTTTTCAGCTGTTTTCAACGCACACCCGCAGTATATCGACCAAATGTACCAATCCTGGCTGCAAGATGCCAACTCAGTAGAGCAAGATTGGCAGGCATTTTTTAAGGGTTTTGATTTTGCCATGCTCTCTGCCAACGGCAATGGCAATGCCACCGCACCTACAGCCGCTGGCAATATCAATACAAGTAAAGAATTTGGCGTGATTGGCCTGATTCACGGATACCGGGATCGCGGTCACACGCTTTCTACCACCAATCCGCTTAAACCCCGCCGCGACCGCAAACCGCGCCTTGATCTGGTAGATTATGGCCTGACGGAAGCGGATTTGGATACCCCATTTGCGGCCGGTTTTGAAATTGGTTTGCCCAACGCCACGTTGCGCGCCATCATCGACCGATTGAAAGCCCTTTATTGTGGCAATATCGGCTTCGAAAGCACCCACGTTTTTGATAAAGAACGCCGCCAATGGTTGCGCGAACGCATCGAAAGCCGCAGTTTGTCGTCCGATTACGGCTTTAGCATCGATAAAAAGAAGCGCATTCTGGAAAAATTGAATGGCGCTGTGGGTTTTGAACAGTTTTTGGCTACCAAATTTGTTGGACAAAAACGTTTTGGTCTGGAAGGGGGTGAGGTAACCATTCCGGCACTCGACGCCATTATCAATACCGCTGCGGAAGCCGAATTTCCGGTAGAAGAAGTGGTAATCGGCATGGCGCACCGCGGCCGTTTGAACGTGTTGTGCAATATTGTAGGCAAAACCTACGAGCAAATTTTCAGCGCATTTGAAAATAAATCCATTCCCGATCAGAGTTTTGGTTCGGGCGATGTGAAATACCACCAGGGCTATTCTTCCCAGGTTACGGCTGCCAACGGCAAAAGCCTTTATGTAAAATTGCTGCCCAACCCCAGTCACCTCGAAGCCGTCAATCCGGTTGTAGAAGGTTTCTGCCGGGCGAAGTTGGACATCCTATATGGTAGCAAATTCGACCGCGTATTGCCCATTTTAATCCATGGCGATGCGGCGGTTGCCGGTCAAGGCATTGTGTATGAAGTAACCCAAATGATGTCGCTGGCAGGTTATAACACCGGCGGTACCGTGCATTTTGTCATCAACAACCAAATTGGTTTTACCACCGATTGGGAAGATGCGCGCTCCGGCACCTATTGTACCAGCGTGGCCGAAGTGGTGCAAGCGCCGGTATTCCACGTGAATGGCGACGACCCGGAAGCGGTGGTTTTTGCCGTTGAACTGGCCGCTGAGTTCCGCCAGAAGTTTAAAACCGATGTGTTCATTGATATGGTGTGTTATCGCCGCAACGGACACAACGAAAGCGATGAACCGCGGTTTACCCAGCCCGCGCTGTGGAAAATCATTGAAAAACACCCCGATCCACGCGCTTTGTACAACAGCGTATTGGTTGCGCGCGGCGATGTAGATGAAAAACTGGCCAAAGATATGGAGGCGCATTTTAAAGCCGACCTGCAGGCGCGCCTCGATGATGTGCGTCAGCATCCGTTGCCTTATACCTACCAGGAACCTGAATTGGCCTGGAAAGCACTGAAAAAAACCACCGACGATGCTGCCTTTCAGGAAAGTCCGGCTACCGGAGTATCTCGTGCAGTGATCGACAAAGCCATTGAACACTTGCTTTCTTTCCCGGCCGATTTCACGCCGCTGCAACAGATTGCAAAGATCAATGAGGCGAAAAAACAATTGGTGGCAACGGGTAAAATCGACTGGGCTCTGGGCGAATTACTCGCTTACAGCACCCTTTTGATGGAAGGTCGCAATGTGCGCATGAGCGGTCAGGACGTAAAACGCGGCACTTTCAGCCACCGCCACGCTTGTATTTTTGATGCCAATACCAACCGCGAAGTGAACCGTTTGGATGGTTTGAGCGACAAACAGGGCAAATTTTACATTTACAACTCGCTTTTGAGCGAATATGCAGTGCTGGGCTTTGAATACGGCTATTCCTTATCATCTCCCGATGCCCTGGTATTGTGGGAAGCCCAGTTTGGCGATTTTGTCAATGGCGCAGGTACAATCATTGACCAGTTTATTTTTGCAGGCGAGGCCAAATGGCAGCGCATGAGCGGTTTGGTGATGTTGCTGCCCCACGGTTATGAAGGCCAGGGACCAGAACACTCGAGCGCGCGTATGGAGCGTTTTCTGCAAGGTTGCGCCGAAAATAACGTGACCATTGCCAATGTTACCTCGGCTTCCAACTATTTCCACTTGTTGCGCCGTCAACTTGCACGTCCGTTCCGCAAACCTTTGATTGTGTTCTCGCCAAAATCCACGTTGCGTCCGCCGTTTAGCCTCGGATTGATCAGCGAAATTGAAACAGGCACCCGGTTCCAGGAATTGCTGGACGATACGAGTGTGGACGCTAAAAAAGTGAAAAAAGTATTGGTGTGCAGCGGCAAAGTGTATTACGATTTGCTGAAACACCAACAGGATGAAAACCGGAAAGATGTGGCGATTGTGCGTTTGGAACAAATTTATCCGTTCCCAAAAACACAATTCGAAAACCTGCTCAAAAAGTACGAAAAAGCCAAATTGACCTGGGTACAGGAAGAGCCGCGCAACATGGGAGCGTGGGGCTACATCGCCCTGAACCACTCGGAATACGAATGGAAATGCGTGAGCCGACTGGCAGCATCATCGCCTGCAACCGGCTTCCCGAAACAACATGAGTTGGAGCAACAATCCATTGTGGAGCAGGCTTTTGCGAAATAATCAAAACCAGGATTAAAGTGGATTTGAAGGATGGATGGATAAAAAATTGATTTTCAATGGATTATAATCCAGCCATTTTCATAACCACTTAGCATTAACTATATATGACACAGGTTCAAGTATTTACATTCAATCCATTTGCCGAAAACACCTATGTGGTGTACGACGAAAGTGGTGCTTGTGCCATTTTTGATCCGGGCTGTTACGAATGGAAAGAAAAAGACGCCCTGCAAACGTTTATCAAAAAACAGGGCCTCGAACCTGTTCGGCTGATCAACACGCATTGTCACCTCGATCATGTATTTGGCAATGCTTTTGTGGCGCATACCTGGAAACTGGCGTTGGGGATACACCGCGATGAACAACCGCTTCTGGAACGATACCCGGAGGTTTGTCGCAATTATGGTATCCCCAACGTAGAAGTTTCGCCGATGCCGGGCTACTATATTGAACCCGGCACGACCATCGAATTTGGCAATACCCGCCTGGAGGTGCTGTTCACCCCAGGCCATTCACCGGCCAGTTTGTCGTTTTATTGCAAAGAAGATGCCTTTGTTTTGGCGGGAGATGTACTGTTTTATGAGAGCATTGGGCGCACGGATTTGCCCGGCGGCAACCATGATTTGTTGTTGGAAAGCATTCGAAATCAATTGTTTACCTTGCCCGGAGAAACCTTGGTATATGCTGGGCATGGCCCGTCTACCACCATCCGCCACGAAATGGAGGACAATCCATTCTTGTAAAATTGTTGGAAAATTTTGCTCAACTTTGAGCGGTCAACCGACAATATCGCATGCTATCTTATTTATTACGCAGGGTTTTACTGGCCATACCAACCATTTTTATGGTCTCTTTGCTCACCTTTTGGTTGAGTCAATGCGCCCCCCGCGACGCAAAACTGGAGTATTCGGAAGGGGGACAACAGGATGGCAATTATCGGGGCCAACTAAATAGCATCCTTGCCGAAGCCCAAAAGCAGCATTTGTTGATGCCTGCCTTCTATTTTTCCATTACCTCCTCTGCGTTTCCAGACACCTTATACCGCGTATTGCCTTTGAGTCGACGCGAAAAACTGTGCCAACTGACCGCCCAAACGGGGAATTGGAACGCGCAGATAGATTTAGAAAAAACCATTTGGGATGCCATTGCGGGCATTAAAAATTTGCCCGACAGTTTGGTGCAAAAACGCCCGCTCAACCAGGAAGTCGCAAAACTGAGTGCCCAATTCCGCGTAGATACCCTTGAACGCGTATTTGCCCGCATGGAACAAAACGCATTGCAACTACCCCAAATTCAAACACATATTGCGCAATTGCGCCGGGCGCATACCCAGGTTTTGCACGTGCAGTATCCGGAAAAATTGTGGATACCCGCCTTTTACTGGTACGGGTTGCAGAATCAATACCATCATTGGCTAAGTGGGTTTGTGACGGGCGATTTGGGCCTTACCCGCTCTATGGATTTACCGGTTTGGCAGGAATTAAAACCCGCCTTATGGTCGACCATGATGGTGAGTATCCTTGCGATTTTACTGGCTTATTTGGTCGCAATTCCCCTTGGTGTTTTTATGGGGCGCCAGGAAGGTCGGTTGAGTGACAAGTGGGCAAGTAGGTTCCTGTTGTTTCTTTATTCCATGCCCGTTTTTGTATTGGGCACCCTGCTGACCGGCTTGTTTGTGTCGGATGCTGCGGTATTTCCGGCCATTCGTCGGTTTAGTATTACGCCATTGCAGGGCAGTGGAACGTATGCGGTTATTTGGTTACTAGATAATTTACCCGTGATTTTGCTGCCAATTTTGACCATTTCCATGCATGCCATCGCCATCCTGGCCCTTCAAATGCGGGGCGGCATCCTGGAGGTGATCGGGCAGGATTATATTCGTACGGCGCGGGCCAAAGGAGCGGATGAAGAAACGGTGTACTGGCACCATGCATTCCGGAATGCCTTGTTTCCAATTATTACGGTATTTTCGAGTTTGTTTCCAACCATTTTTACCGGCTCGATTGTAATAGAACGCCTGTTTAATTTTTACGGCATTGGCTCCAAAACCATGGATGCCATACACAATGCCGATTACCCTATGCTTTTTGTGATTGTAATGCTGGCCGCAACGGTGTCGATCATTGGCAATCTAATCGCCGATATCCTGTACGCCTGGGCAGATCCTCGGGTGCGTTTTTCAAAATAATCTAATCGCCATGCCACGCAAGTTAAAGTCGAAATACCGCCAATTCTGCGAAACTGTACCCGATCTTCCGGTGTACATGCACGCTTTTTACCTGGACGCGGTATGTGAAGACGGCCAATGGGAAGTGGCTTTGGTTGAAAAAGGAGGCAAAATTGTAGCCGCCTGGCCTTATTTTTTAAAAAAGAAATGGGGGTTTCCTTACGTGGCGATGCCGGTATTGGGTCGACTCATGGGGCCGTATTTGATTCCGCCCTACCGCAATTCGGTGAAGGAAAACGGCCTATTGGAAGCGCTGCTGGATCAATTTCCTTATTTAGCCGCTTTTGAGCAAGATTTCAATTACCAGGCAACGAATTGGTTGCCCCTATTTTGGCGGAAATACCAGCAAACAACCCGCTATTCATATATATTGAATGTAACAGACCTGGCTTATTGCTGGAATAAGATTGCCCCCGATTATCGAAATCAGAAAATACCCAAAGCGCGCGAAATCCTGGAAGTAAGCACCGACGATGATTTGGCCGAATTTTATCGGGTACACAACCTGAGTTATGCCCGGCAGGGTAAAAAACCGCCTTTTACCTTTGAATTTTTATCAAAACTAGATCAGGCGCTCGCAGCGCGCGGGCAACGCGCGATTTTTTTTGCCAAAGATCGCGAAAGTGGTGTGGTACATGGGGTGGCCTATTTAGTTTGGGATCGACAATCGGCCTATTACATTATGGCGGGCGATGATCCGGCTTTGCGGCAATCGGGCGCAGGTGTGTTGCTGGCCTGGGAGGCCATTCAATACACCCATGCGGTGTTAAAATTATCCGTTTTTGACTTCGCGGGCAGTATGGTTAAGGCCATTGAGCGGGTACGCCGACAATTTGGAGCTCAGCAAAAACCTTATTTTCGGGTGCATAAAACCTGGTCGACCATTTGGGGCATCGGAAAAAAAATACTGCGCTCCTGATTTTTTTTCGTTTTCGTGTGTAATTTGGTAACAGGCCAGCATCCAAAATGTCAAATAAGACACTTTAAAAACACCCACACATGAAAAAAATCTTCTTCCTACTGATTGTGAGCGGTTTTGCATTACTGAGCGCATTTTCGTTTCTAAACCCAAAATCGGCCATCACAGGTATCGTTAAAGACAAAACTGGTGAAGTTTTGATTGGAGCAACCGTTCGAATTGTTCCTGGGAGCAAAGGAACTTTTACAGATGTAAATGGCAAATACCAACTCGAAATTGAACCTGGCGAATACACCGTTGAATGCTCGTATACGGGTTATGTAACGCAAATAATTACTCAAGTAAAAGTCAACAAAGATGCTGAAACGATCTTAAACTTTAGCATGACAACTTCTGGCACCTTGGATGAAGTGGTAATCACCTCCAAAAGAGAACCCTTAATTGAGGTTGATAAAACTTCTGGACCTGTAGGCAAAACAGCTTCAGATGGCGACGACATTTCCATCCACGGTTCCAGAAGCAATGGTACGAATTATTACATTGATGGAATACGCGTTAGAGGCGAGCCGCCTCCGGCTCCTGGCACTAAACCGGCAAAACCGGCAGCCAAAATGGCGACCAAGCCCGATGCCGCCAAACGAGACGATAAATTTTCGAAAAAAGCCAAAGGTGAGCATCTTCGTTCAGAACGTATAACCGAGCCGATTTCAAAAGATGAATTGGGACGTACCGGTTATAAAGAAAAAGAGGAAACCGTGAAATTTAAAAAGAGCGCTGAAAAGCGCGCTCCCGAAAAACGACGCGACACCGCGCCAACCACCCTTTCAATCGAAAAAACCGGCGAAAGCACCGATGGATTGTCTGAAACCGAAAAGCCAACGGTGCTGCCACCCGATGGTCCAAGCGTAACACCCACCCCACGCGCCGGATTACTCACTGCTGGCGAATGGAACGACCTCCACAACTGGAACAAACACTGGCTCGACTTGTTGGCCGATGGCGAGATCGCCGAATACCAGAAAATGTACGGATTTTACCCAAAAAACCGATACACCGTCCTGTTGAACAACGAACAGGATTTCCCCATCGCCGATGTTCCGGTGCAATTATTGGGCGCTGACGGCACCTTGTATTGGACGGCTAAAACAGACAACACAGGCAAAGCTGAGCTTTGGGCACAACTTTTTAACCCGCACGAAGTAAAAGGAAAATTAAAAATTGAAATGCGGGTAAACGGCCTGGTTTATACCCTGGATGCTCCCAAGGAAGCCAAGGATGGTATCAACCGCCAAACCTTTAACACCGAATGCAAAGCGCCTAAAAATGTAGATATTGTTTGGGCCGTAGACGCAACCGGCTCTATGGGCGACGAAATTGAATACCTGAAAACCGAATTGCTGGATGTGATTGATCGGTCGAAAGCCCAAAATCCGGCACTGCATTTTCGAGTAGGTACGGTGTTTTACCGCGATAAAACCGATGACTACCTGACCAAAAGCAGTGGTCTGAGTCCCGATGTTGAAAAAACGGTAGATTTTATCCGCAAACAAGCTGCTGGCGGCGGCGGCGATTACCCGGAAGCCGTTCACAGTGCCCTCGAAGAAGCCATTTTGAATCAGCCCTGGAGCGAAAACGCGATTGCGCGCATTTGTTTTCTGGTGCTGGATGCCAGTCCGCACAAAGAACCTGCGGTAATTGAAAGTTTGCAAAAAAGCATTCAGGAGGCTGCCAAACGGGGTATTCGGATTGTGCCCATCACCGCGAGCGGCATCCAGAAAGACACGGAGTTTTTGATGAAGTTTTTCGGATTGGCCACCAATGGCACCTATGTTTTCCTAACCGACCACAGCGGGATCGGCGGCAGTCATATTGAGCCTACCACCGATGAATATAAAGTGGAATTACTGAACGATTTGCTGGTGCGGGTGATTACAGAATATACGACGTTAAAAACCTGCGAAGGCCAATCGACCATTCGTTTTGAAGACCCACAAGCGCCTGATCCGACGGCGGTATTGGAAGCGCGGTATTTTCCCAACCCGGCGGTGCAACAATTTACCCTCGAATTGCCCACAGAAGTACAATCGGTTACCCTGTACGATTCGGAAGGAAAATCGGTGCGAAAACTGGAAAATTTGGCCGCTGGCACCCATGCAATTCCGGTGCAGGATTTAGCGGCAGGCTTTTATACCATTCGAATCTTGAAAAACGGGCAATTTCAGAGTGGGAAATTGCTGGTGGTGCGGTCTTAATTGGGCGTTGTTTTATTAGGTTGGTTCAATCTGTAATGGATGAAACCAACCTAATGAGACAGCCTTGGTTGGCCTATATCCGCCCATCAATAAAATACATATCCATCGGGTCTTTGTTATACACTTCTTTTACCCCCCGATAGGATACTTTATAATGGTCTTTTACCGCTTCGGCTGTTTGGGTAGAAATATTGATTTTGCCAGAAACACCGTGTTGTTCCAGGCGGGCGGCCAGGTTGACGGCATCGCCCCAAATATCGTACGCAAATTTATTTTTACCAATTACACCTGCTACGACGGGGCCCGTGTGCACGCCGATGCGCATTTCCTGAAAAATTGCGTTTGCATTCTCTTTGTTACGCGTTTGCAGCCAAAGTAACATTTCGGCGGCGGCGGCCACGGCGTCGGTCGGATGCGTCTCGTTCGGAATTGGAATCCCCCCGGCACACATGTAGGCATCGCCAATGGTTTTGATCTTTTCGAGCCCGTGTTTTTCACAAATTTCATCAAAAGCCAGGAAGCATTCATCCAGTTCATCGACCAGGGCTTCCGGGGCGAGGTTGGCCGATAAACGCGTAAAATTGACAAAATCGGTAAAAACAACCGTCACGGAATCATAATACCGGGGCGTTGCGTAGCCTTTTGTTTTGAGCTCTTGGGCAATTTGTTCCGGCAGCACGTTGCGCAACAAACGATCACTTTTGTGGCGTTCTTCGGCAATCTCCAGGTTTTGTGCCTGGATTTTGCGGTTTTGCTTATTAAGTCGGTTGTTGGTTCGGCGTGCAAAAGCCCAACCCAACGCAAGCAGGCCCAAAATAACGATCAACAGGGATCCCAGGCCATAAACAAACCGTCGAAACGTATCCTGTTGGCGCAGTTGCAAGTCAGTAATATCCTTGTCTTTGCGCAAAATCGCCACTTCCTGGGCGCGGCTGGTACTATCGACCATACGGCGGGTGCGCTCGATCTCATCCTGGCGTTTGAGTTCTGATATTTCCCTTTTTTGTTTTTCCGTATCCAATTCACGGGCTGCCAACAACAAGGCTTGCCGCGATCGCATGGCTTCCGAAATCAGTTCGCGTTGTTTGGACTGATCCGCTGCTTCTTGGGCCCGGTACAACATAATTTTGTCCTCTTTTTGCCGGCTTTCGAGTTCCAGGTTTTTATTCAGGAGTTCCAAGCGTTCGCGTTCGAAGCGCACTTGCCCCAACTCGAGGTCTTTGTAATTTTGACGTGCAATGAGGTATTTAATTTGTCCTTCGGCTTCCGAAAGCAACGAGCGTTGTTGGTTGAGTCGCTGTTGTCTTGCTTGTTCTTCCAGGCGCACCGAATCGACGAGGTTCAGGTAACTTTTGTAAAACGCGAACGCTTTTTCAAAATCATACAGTTCATGGTACAAATCGGCGGCCGTTTTATAGGCTTCTGCCAGCACCGTTGCCTGCTTGGTTTCTTTGGCCAGTTCAATCGCGATGTTGTTGTGCGAAATGGCGTTGTACAAATCATTGCTTTTGAAATAAACGCCCGCCAATAGGTGTTCGAGGTTGGCCAGGGCGACATTGTCTTTGCGGTTGACGAGTATCGCACGCGCTTTTAACAAATATTCGATGCCGCGTTTGGTATTGCCGATGTTGTGCAGCGCAATGCCCATGTTGGCGTACAACACATCCGGATAATCGCAAGGGATATAAACGCACTGCAATTCGGCTTTTTCAAAGTATTCAATGGCCTTTTTGTAATCGTGCAAGGTAGCATACTGACGCCCGAGGTTGTTGTACAGGATGGATTTTTCCTGCATACTCCCAAACCGCTCTATCAGGTCTTCGATGGGCAAATAATAATAAAGGCTCTTGCCCGCATTGCCTTGTTGGTCGTACGCATTGGCCAGTTTTTGATAAATCCGCACCAGTCGAACAACATTGCCCGATTCTTTGTACCGGACAATCAGGCGTTTGTAATAAATTTCGGCAGTGTCGGACGACTGTTGATACAAGTAGGCATCGGCCAGTTTTTCCATGGTTTCATAATCCGAACCTTGCAGTTTCAGGATATCCTGGTAGTAGCGGCGGGCATTGGTATATAGTTTTTCGCGGGTAAACAAATCGCCAATCGCCTGATAAATTTCCAGCAGGGTGGTTTTGTTGCCGTTGCTTTGCGCTTTGGCTTCTGCCTCCAGGTAATGTTGTAGGGCATCTTCTGTTTTACCCTGCCGCACATCGATTTCGCCCAGGCAGATGCTGGATTTGATGACGCCCCCATCGTAATGCAGGCTTTGCGCCATCTTTAAGCATTGCTCCGCCAAGGTCCTTTTTTCTGTATCCAGCTGGGCCATCTTGGCTTTTTCCAATAGCATATCCACTTCGATGGTAGACCGTTCGATTTCCTCTGGACTTTGGCCAAACCCGCGTTCGACAACCAGAAGCATACATGCAATGAAAAGCGCTCTAATCAAATTGAATTTTGACAAAGTTCTAAAAAAATATGGAAGGAGCAGGATTGATTTATTCCACTTTAATTTCGTCGGTAAACAACCAACAAGGATTACCCACGCCTTTATGGTTGGCCGGACATTGGCCCAAATTTTCACCCACAATGCGCACATAACGCGCCGATTGTCTAGCAAGCAACACCTCAAAATCTTTTAAAATGACCCCTTTTTCGCTTGGCAACACTCCATTTTGCACCACCCCTGCTGGCCGAAACACCTGTCCATCGTCCGAAATTTCAACCAATACCTTCTTGGGCAGGAAAATCCAGGAGTTTTCATCTTGCAAAAAACCGATCGAAATACGATTGAGCGTTTTTTTCTTGCTCAAATCTAGCACCACATCCAGGTTAACCCCCTGATACCCTTGCCATCCGCCCGAACGAAAATCGGCCCCACCGCGCAACATATCCACCAATCCAGCGTCGCCCCGCGCCGTATACTGGTTATCAAATCGGGTATTGTACTTCAAAATACGCACATCCGTTTGCATTTTAGAAAACTCCGCTTGCATGGTTGCGCTGCGCTTGCCTGAATGCTGGGCAAAAAACAACATTTTTATCGAATTATCTATGGTAATTGGTTTTTCATACACCTTTGATTTTTCATTCGGTTCGGTGCCGTCCAGGGTGTAAAAAATACGGGCGGTTGATTCCAGGCAAGCAAGTTCGATATTTTGTTTGTCTCTAAACACCCGATCACCCGTTTTTACAAAAGGCGCTGGCACAATTTGATCAGCAGTAATCGATGCAACCGGACAAGCAGCCTCCTCTGAGCCCCATTTTGATGGTTTTGAATCCATATCCAGCACAATTTCAGCACCTTTCAACAAATCCTGGTGGGTAAACCAGGTTTGGGTCCATGGTTGGCCATTCCAGCGGGCATTTTTAATATAAAACCGATCTTTGGAAACGCCTGGTGCACGGATGACCAGTTGCTTGCCATTGTCGAGCGAAAGGGTCATTTTTTCAAACAGTGGCGTCCCCAGCACATATTGTCCACTGGCGGGCACCACGGGATAAAAACCCATGGCCGAAAACACGAGCCAGGCCGACATTTGCCCGCAATCTTCATTGCCACTGAGTCCGTTGGGCTGGTCGGTGTACAGTTGGTCCATGATTTGGCGCACCCGTTGTTGGGTTTTCCAGGGCTGGGCGGTATAATTGTACAGGTAAGCCATGTGGTGGCTGGGCTCATTTCCCTGTGCGTATTGGCCAATTAATCCGGTGATATCGGCCTGCTCGCGCCCACGTGTGCGGGGCTCTACGGTAAACAGGCTGTCCAATTGCGCGGCAAAAGCCTTTTTACCGCCCAGCATACGCATCATACCCGTAATATCCTGGGGCGCGGCGAACCGGTATTGCCAGGCATTGGCTTCCGTGTAATTGAAGTTTACCTCAAACGGATCGAAGGGTTGGTGCCAGGAAGCATTGTTTTTGCCTCGGAAAAAACCGGAAGCAGGGTCGAATACATTTTTATAGGATTGTGCACGCTGGATAAAGGTGTTGTAAATATCCTTTTTGCCCATCATTTGGGCCATTTGGGCAATGCACCAGTCGTCGAAGGCGTATTCGAGGGTTTTGGAAACCGATTCCGGCTCCATATCGGAAGGGATAAAACCGAGTTGGCGATAAAGGGGTAGACCAAAACGTGCAGAATTGGCGCTTTTTATCATGGCTTCCAAGGCTTTTTCGGCATCAAATCCGCGCAGGCCTTTTTGGTAAGCGTCTGCGATAACGGGAATAGCGTGGTTGCCAATCATACACTCGGTTTCGTTGCCTGCCAGTTCCCACACCGGCAATAAGCCGCCTTGTTCGTATTGACGCAAAAAAGTTTGGACAAAATCATTGACCCGCGCTGGTTCCAACAAAGTGTACAGCGGGTTGCAGGCGCGGTAAGTATCCCACAAGGAAAAAACGGTATATTGTGTATGTCCACTGCCTGCATGCACCTCCATGTCCCGTCCGCGGTATTGCCCGGTCACATCACTCCAGGTATTGGGCGTAAGCATGGTATGGTACAGGGCCGTATAAAATGCTGTTTTTTGGGCGTTTGTGCCGCCTTCTACCGTAATTTTAGCCAGTTGTTTTTGCCATTGGGCCTGTGTTTCGCGTTTTACCTGATCAAAATCGAAGTGGGCGCATTCCGTTTCCAGGTTTTTACGCGCGGCTTCGATGCTGGTTCCGGAGATGCCGACCGTTATGACAAGCGGTGTACCATTGTTGTAAAAATCGAGCAAGCCAACGATGGCCGTACTGTGGGCTTGTTGATCAGAAACCCGGGGTGTTTGGGTCATATCGAGCACCCGGGTGTTGAAAAAGGGTTGGGAAAAGCGGGCGACAAAATACAGATGTTGGGTACGTGCCCAGGCGCTGGACACCCGATGTCCGGCAATTTCCTGGGAATTTACCACTTTTAGGGAAGCATCCAGTACTTCGTCGCGGTGCCGCAAATCAATTAGGACATGGGCTTGTTGCTGGTTGGCCGGAAACGTGTACCGATGTACGCCTACCCGGGTGGTTGCGGTTAGCTCGGCCTGAATACCGTCATTTTTTAATAAAACGGAATAATACCCGGCTTCGGCTTTTTCCTGATCCTTTCGGAAAGGGGCCGCATTGTCGCGACTATCCAAATAAGGTTTGCCCACAAAGGGTAAAAACAGCAGATCGCAATAATCGGGTACGCCGGTTCCATTGAGGTGGGTATGGCTGAACCCATATAATAAGGTGTCGGAATAATGGTAGCCGGAGCATGCATCCCAATCCAGCATGGATGGGCGGGTATCTGGACTGAGTTGTACCATCCCAAACGGGGCACTTGCGCCCGGGTAGGTGTGTCCATGTGCAGCGGTTCCGATAAAAGGATCAACGTACTGCAAAAGCGGGTTGGTCGCGGGGCTTTGTGCTGTGAGCGCGGTGCCCAACAGGAAAAGCGAAAAATTCAGGCAAATTAAAATACGCATCATACTCCTTTTTGGGCCAAAGATAAGTTTGCCTGGACCAATAAAAAAGCCGCAAGAACAACCCTGTACGGCTGTTCTTGCGGCTTAAATTAGGCACTTTACGCAAATACTGGTCTATCTTGCAAAGTCAAGCAGTCCGCTGCGGTTGTAAAGCATCAGCATCAAGGCTGTCATTAAAAACAAAAACATGACCAAGTAAAGTATGCAGTATCCTTTTCCGCGAGTGTTTTGGATGTTGTCCATCTTCTTCCGAATTGTTATAGTTCTGTAAAAGTGACGCAAAAGTAAAAAGCAGTAAGGAGAATCCAGCACAATTCCTGTTTAAAAAAGCCTATACCTTTAATATGGACTGTATCTTTGTAGCTACAAAAGACATGTCAGACGTAATACAATTATTACCAGAGAGTGTAGCCAACCAAATTGCGGCCGGAGAAGTGGTTCAAAGACCCGCTTCGGTGGTAAAGGAGTTGTTGGAAAATGCCATTGATGCGGGTGCTACCCGGATCCAATTGATATTGCGTGAAGCGGGGAAAACCCTCATTCAGGTGATTGATAATGGATGTGGCATGTCGGAAACCGATGCGCGCATGAGTTTTGAGCGCCACGCGACTTCCAAAATTCGGGAATCCAAAGATTTATTCTCTATTTTAACCATGGGTTTCCGCGGGGAGGCCCTGGCTTCGATTGCGGCTGTAGCCCAGGTAGAAATGCGCACCCGGCGTGCGATTGACGAATTGGGAACCCGGATTGTGGTAGAAGATTCGATGGTGAAAATCCAGGAACCTTGTCAATGTCCGCAGGGAACCAGCATCTCGGTTAAAAATCTGTTTTATAATGTGCCTGCCCGCCGCAATTTTCTAAAAGGAGATCCGGTTGAGATGCGGCATGCCTTGGATGAATTTCAGCGGGTAGCCATGGCCCAGCCCGAATTGTACTTTACGTTGCACCACAACGACCAGGAAATTTTTCATTTACCCAACGGCAATTTGCGGCAAAGGGTGGTAAAATTATTTGGAGATGCGGTCAATAAAAAACTGGTGCCTGTAGAAGAACAAACCGAAATACTTTCCATCACTGGTTTTGTTGGCAAACCCGATCATTTTAAAAAAAGCCGCGGAGAGCAGTACTTTTTTGTAAACAAGCGGTTTATCAAAAGCAATTACTTGCACCATGCGGTTATAAGTGCTTATGAAGATCTGTTGCCCGCCGAAACCAATCCGCTGTATGTGTTGTTTTTAGAAATTGATCCCAAACACGTGGATATCAATGTGCATCCAACCAAACAGGAGATCAAATTTGACGATGAAAAACTGGTGTACCACTACTTAAAGGTAACCATACGCCATGCCTTGGGCAGCAACAACATTACGCCTACCCTCGATTTTGAAACAGAACCCGCGTTTCAGCCTGCCTTGATCCGGCAAAAACAGTTGCGCAATGAACAAAAAGAGGGCAAGGAAGCGGTGGATAATTTTCAGCGCAAATACGGCCCCAGTGACCCGGAATCAGCGCAACGCAATGCCAACAACCTGCAAAACTGGCAACGCATGTACGAAAACATGCGCATGATGGATGGCGGAACCCCCGAACCAATGATGCCTGAAAATAAAGAAGAAACCAGCGCCACGCGTCCAGGATTTGAAATTCGGCAAAGTGCCCAGGACCATGAAATGGATGACGAAACCCAAAGTTTCTCGAAAGGCTTGAAGGAGCCTTATCAGATTCATGGTCAATACCTGGTTAGCCATATCAAGTCGGGTTTTATGTTAATTGATCAGCAGGCGGCGACCGAACGCATTTTATACGAACGGTATCTTGCGGCGTTGGAAAACCAGCCCATTGCCACCCAAGCGGCCTTGTTCCCCAAAAACATTGAACTATCTGGAGCAGATGCTGCATTATTGCGCGATATTTTGCCCGAAGTGAACTGCCTGGGATTTGATATTCAAGAATTTGGCGGCAATACTTTTGTGATACACGGAACACCTGCCGATATGGCAGGCCAACGAGAGGAAGTCCTGCTGGAAAAAGTACTGAATCAATACAAAGATAATTTTGAGTTAGAATTGGGCATTCGGGATAATTTGGCCCGTTCGATGGCGAAAAGTGCGGCTTTAAAACGCGGACAATCGCTGACCGTTCGGGAAATGCAGGATTTGATTGATCAGTTGTTTGCCTGTGCACTCCCTTTCCAAAGCCCCTCGGGCCGAAATTGTTTTATTACATTTGACCTCGAAGATTTACAAAAACGATTTAACCCGTAGTTCAGCGCATGTCCTTATTTCAATTTTATCAGCCGTTTACCGGCGTGGTCCGGCATCTTGTTATCATCAATGCATTGATGTTTGTGGGTACCTATATTCTGTTGGGCCCCGAACGCTATGACCCTTACACCGGGGAAGTGCTTAGTCTGGGACGCATGATGTTTGCGGTGTATATGCCGGGTTCGGAACATTTTCAGCCCTTTCAGCTCGTTACTTACATGTTTATGCATGCCGACGTAATGCATATTGCTTTTAATATGTTGTCGTTATATATATTTGGCTCCATGGTAGAAATGGTTTGGGGCCCAAAACGGTTTCTGTTTTACTATTTAGTTTGTGGCTTGGGCGCTTTGGCACTACACATGGCCGTGCAATGGTGGGAGTTATCGGCACAAGGCATCGATCCGCGCAATTTTAATGGTGCTATGTTGGGTGCGTCGGGCTCTGTATTTGGCATTTATGCCGCGTTTGCGTATTTGTTTCCCAACCAAATTATTAGTTTGTTGTTTCCTCCTATATCCTTGAAGGCAAAATATTTCGTATTGATCATGGGCGGCCTGGAGTTGTTCTATGGCGTACGCGGTACAGATTCGGGGGTAGCACATTTTGCGCATGTCGGCGGTGCTTTATTCGGGTTTATTCTGATCATGATTTGGTACAAAGGACGCTTTCGCAACATGTTTTAGGGCAGGAGGCGTACTTTTATCACAATAACATTGCGAACAATTGTAACATGGCATTATTCAGGTCAATTTGGGATGATTTAAAATATTCCCTGCGCACAGGCAGCATGGTAACCAAGCTGGTAGTGGTCAATTTTGCCATTTTTGTAGCGGTCAATTTGGGATTTGTAGTACTGTGGCTCATCAAACTTTGGACACCGATCGACCTGGAATACTGGGGCGCCATCCAGTATTTGTGTATTTCGTCCGACTGGCAAAAATTATTGATGCGGCCCTGGACCATCTTTACGCACTTTTTTCTGCACGTAAATGTCTGGCATTTAGTAAATAATGTATTCGGGCTGTATTTGTTTGGTACAATCGTGGGCGACTTGGTGGGCGAGCGCCGGGTATTGCCCTTGTATCTGATGGGCGGATTGGCGGGCGCATTGGTTTTCTTTATTTCTGCCAATTTATCGGCATCTTTTGGTGATTATGCGCTGGGTGCCTCGGCCGCGGTGATGGCCATGGCAGGCGCGGCCCTTACACTCGCACCCGATTACCGCGTGGCATTGTTGTTGGTGGGCGAGGTAAAAGTCAAATATATTGTACTGGTGTTTGTGTTGCTCGATCTGGTTGGAATTGCCGGTAGCAACATGGCAGCGGGTGGTAATATTGCGCACTTGGGCGGTCTGGCGATGGGTATTTTATTCGTTTTGCGTTTGCGAGATGGAAAAGACATGGCCGAAACCGTCAATAACCTGCTGAGCCGACTTCAAAATTTATTCAAAAGAGGGACGAATGCAGCCAAACCACAACCCAAACGCAAAGTAAAAACAGCGATTCGGGCTACCATGGGCAATACCGGTGGCAGTGCCAGTTCCGACCATAACGATATGTCACACCAGCAGCAACTGGATGCCATTTTGGAAAAAATAAAAGATTCGGGCTACGAAAATTTGACGCAGGCCGAAAAAGACTTCCTTTACGACGCCAGCAAAAAATAGTTCAGCAGCACCCTACACCTCTTGCACCAACCGCTACCTACCCGTTCATGCGCCAAATTCTGAAGCATACCATCCGTATTTTCAGTGTTGCGGTCGTGCTGCTTACCCTGCTTGCCTACCTGTGTCCATTGATAAACCCGACTACATTTCGTTGGCTCGCGTTTTTTGGCACCGCCTTCCCCTGGCTACTCTTGTTTAATGTACTATTGCTGGCAGTATGGACCTGGCGGCTCAACCGTTTTGCCTTGTATCACCTGGGCGTTATTGCCTTTGGCTGGCAGTATGTCACCGGATTCGTTGGATTTGAGGTGGGCAAAAAAGAGGTCCCCAGCACAGCATACACGGTTGCTACCCACAACTTGGGCGGACTATATCGGGGCAAACGGTTCAATACCAAAGAAAGAGAAAGTGTGGCCGATGCCTACGCCGCTTTTTTGCAAGAAAACGGGGTGCCTGATATTTTGTGTACCCAGGAAACGAGTGGTAAG
>Ga0247844_1001212_pt1 | contig 49454 bp, 41 predicted proteins | sample LaCtaG_FD_192421 | JGI IMG/M metagenome (GOLD analysis project Ga0247844, IMG submission 192421) | Freshwater microbial communities from meromictic Lake La Cruz, Castile-La Mancha, Spain - LaCruzMarch201714.5m_1 | ecosystem: Environmental > Aquatic > Freshwater > Lake | place: Spain: Castile-La... | reverse complement strand
CACATTGGTTCTAACTGCCTCCATCGGATAAAACTCACAGGAGGGAACTTGTTTAAGGGCAGCAGCATGAAAAACATAATGAACACCCTTTAAAGCAGGAAGAATACTATCATAATTGCGCACATCGCCAATGTAAAATTTTACTTTAGGGTTCTGAATTTCTAGGCGCATATCATACTGCTTTTTCTCATCGCGGCTAAAAATTCGAATTTCTCTGATATCGGTATCCAGAAATTTTTTGAGCACTGCGTTACCGAATGAACCGGTACCACCGGTGATTAAAAGAACTTTATCTGTAAACATATAGAACGATTAAATAAATAGGGTAAGATCTACATTAATTCGGCTGACATAAATAATATGTACTATTTAAAAACAGTATGAATAATTCAGAAAATTAATTACCAGAAGTAAAAAACAAACTAATCAATTCCTGAACCCTGTTTTGAATTAAAATATTTGCAGGAACTAAATCGCTCTTTGTTGTTACTTGAGCAACCAAGGCAGCAATCGATATAGCATCAGTAGGATTAAAAACAGCAGAAGGCTGAATTACAGCATATACATATGGCAAGTCAGCCGCTAAAACACCACATCCTGCCTGTACGGCTTCAATTAAGGGCAAACCAAAGCTCTCTCGCATTGAAGGAAATATAAGATAGCCACATTGCTCATACAATAAATTCAAATCGGCTTTATTGATAACACCATGATTAATTATCTTGATCCCTTTTACTTTCAATAGTTCCACAGCAGCATTCAACTCAGTAAAACGGGTGGGTATAGTTAAATGTAATTCAGGCATTAAATGGTAGGTATCGTATAAATACTCCCAGGCCTTTAATAAAATGGTATGATTCTTTTGGGGCACCCCATCAGCTACATAAATAAACTTATCAGTTTGATGGGCGTTCTGGTGGACGCTAACTTCTTCCCGAAAAAAGGGTAACACATACACCTGATTCTTAATCAGACTAAAGCAATTTGAAAGCTCCTGCTTAACTCGTTCACTTTGTACAATCCAATGATAGGCGGGCTTATTCTTCCAATGTATATAACTACGCTTTGCTAGTAAAATAAATTTTCTGCCTATCGAGTAATGATTATCATCGAAAAAATGAGACAACAACAAAACATTCTGAAAATAAATAAAAACAGGAATTTTTAAAATTGGTATCGGTGGTGGAACATTTGCGAAACAGAAAATGGTGGTTATCTGATTACTTACTGACTTATAAACTTTTTTCCGACTTTTCTCAGAAGCGGTAACAAAATGATATTGATTAGGTGATAGCTGGTGGATACAGGAAGAAGTTAAACGCTTATCAAATAAAATAAAAAAATCTTTTCGCTGGTCGATTAGTTTTTCGATAAAATATTCCAAAAGAGCTTTACCGCCGCTTTCATGGATATAGATAGAATCAAGTAGCAGCATAACTCAAATAGTAAAAGTTCAAAATGAATATTATGGATTTATTATTCAGTTAAAATATTTTAGTATATGAATGTCGATTTTGCACAGCAAGATAAAATTTCATATCCAATCACTTTATAAATTTTAATAAATACAGGATATTTTAATACTACAAGAATAATAAAATTCAAAGTCATTAAATTTATTTTAATACAAACCAAAATTCTAAAAATTTTTAGTAATACTTATGGCTCAATAAATATGCTTAATTCAAAGAACATAATGAGTAATTTGGGTATCTAAAAGAGATGAGGAAACAGGTTTATTCAATTTTTTTTAATATAAACTGAATCATAGTTGTGATTGAATTGAAGAAATTATAGAATTTACACGACTTTCTATATCATTATTGTTCGAAATAATTTTTAAATATGATTCATGTCGAAGATCATACAAATCGCTTTTAGTGTATCGAGATAAAATTTTATCTATTTCAAGATTAATGGATTCGGGATTAAATGAATCAAAATAAAAAGCATAATCGTTCAAATATGCATGTATCGTTTGAGTATAATCAGTAAGCATTAAACCATAGGAGGCAGGTATTTCAAATATTTTAAGATTAGTAACATCCCTGTTCTCTTTAGTTAATATATTTAAATTAATTAAGGATTGAGACATTATTTCAGGAAACATACTTTGAGAAAGTATTTTTTTGTGAATCATCACGTTGTCATTCATTAATATTTTAGAATTCTCCCATTGACTTCCCCATATTTCGATTGGAATATTATTAACAATCTTTCTAATTATACTTTCTCTATGAGCTGAAAAAGTACCAATAAATGTTATTTTATTTTTTATGGGTAAAATTTCATTTGGTTTTTTATGTAACCAAGGGAGATAATACCACTCTAAATATAGTGGATTCCGAATGCCCTTGGCTTTATATTCATCAAATAAATGGGGCCTTGCAGAAAAAACCAAATCATAAATAGATAAGGAATTGATTAAATGATTACTCGTGTTTTTTTTATTAAAAAAATCATCTGGATTCCAATTTATAATAAGTACAGAAAGCTTTTTAGCGTAATGAAGTGTTTCAGGATAAATATTAAGTCCTTTTGAAATTATAAATACATTGGGTTTAAACTTATCAATTCTCGTTATTAGATTCTTATTTAAGATATTTTCATTAATCTTAAGAAATACTCTCCTATAAATACCATTAATTATTTTACTAACAGTGTCAATATAAATAAAAGGATAGAAATCGAATTTTTCAAAAATGATATTTTTGATGCTTAAGACTTTAGAGATTGAGTCGACATGGGTTCCTTCCCAATCTTCTCCGTATAATAAAATACGCAATGACATCTATTTTTTTGTAATTGTCAAATAAATATGAGATGCTAGAAAACCTTCAAAAATTCTAAAAGTAAACACATTAAACCAATAGCTTTTAGATTTTTTTTGAATTACCCACTTAATGAAGGTAATATTAAAGTTATTTTTCTTTAAATGAGAGTTGATTGATTTCTTAGTGAAAAATCTAAGATGTGTTTCATCTAAAATTCCCCATTCTTGATATTCCCATGAATCATTAAAAATTAATTTTTTTAAAACCTTCCAATTTCGGATATTAGGTACACTAATATGAAATTTTCCATTTTCTTTTAAAAAAGAATCGATTTTGTCTAAAACAGAAACAGGACTTATCAAATGCTCTAAAACATCGCCCATTATAATAACATCAAAAAAATTATTAGTGAAAGGCAAATCAATACTTTCTACATTTCCATATACTACAAAATCTAGACTCTTACAGGCCTCTTCATAAGCTGATAAGTTAATTTCAACACCGGCAACATAACAATTTTGATTTCGTTTAAAATAAGAACCCAATATACCATAACCGCATCCGATATCAAGTATTTTGAGATTATTCTCCTTAACCTGCTCCTTAAATAATTCTCTTTCTAAGGAAAAATAATTACTTTTTTTATTGAGATACATTTTCTCTACAACATCGAATTTCATAATCTAGATTCTGTTAAAAAGATAAACCAATTGACAGTTAAGAAATATCAGGAGATTAAAATAATTGCAATTGGCAAAAGGTTTATTGAAAATTACATTTTTTTGTGTATATTTTTTTTTAAATGTAAACAACTAATACAAGTTCCTATAAAAAAGAGTATGGAAAATTACTTTAATTGGTAAAAGTATTTAGCTGGCTCTTTAAAAACAAAATTCTAGATTCCCAACTACAAAACTTAAGAGCTCTCTTGTAACCAGCAATACGAATACGCTTAGCCAAAACTGGGTTGTTTTGAATGAAATTAATTTGATCAATACAATCTTTGAAAGAAGTATATACCAATATCTCATTTTCAATGTCATAATATTCTTTTAATCCTTGTGAAAATTGAGTTATATATAAACCACCCCAGAGCGGGATTTCAAAATCACGACCTTTTAAAGTTGTTATGTGTTTTGTATAACCAACTGCAGAAAAACCAAGAGTTAAAGGAGCATTAAACACTTGTTTCTGTAATTGCAACTGATCTATTTCTCCATTATCCCATCCTTTCCCATAACAGATGACATTAATACCAGTCTCCTTAATTTGATTAATAAATTTTTCACGCCATCCATATTTAGATCCAACAAATAATACATAGAAAGAATCAGTATAGTTAGCATCATTAATTTTACTAAGTAATTGATTATTAAGATTAACCTCAATTGGAATTGAGTTCCAAAAATAGCATGCGGCCTTATTAAAATTATACCTAGGAATAATCTCAGGTGAAAAAGTATAATTGAAATCAACATCTTGGGATAGATTATATACTCCAACTGGTTGACTTTTAACAACTGATTTAAAATATAAAATATCATCCCAACAGAAACTAATCGAAATTGTATTTTTTCTATTTAAATATTTAACAGAGTCAACACTAATTGAAAAATCAGAGGCATAATAAAAAACAATAAAATTATCCGTCTCATTATAAAATTTATCAAATTCAAATTTTAAACGAGAGTTTAGAATAGTATAAAAATTCATCCATTCCTCTTTAGTCTTAAAGAAATTTGAGGTTTTATCCCAAGTGAAGAAATATGTATTTCCTAGAACGGATAGCTCATCTACAAGAAGTTTTTCCCAATTATTGATTGATAGGATAATAAATATTTTTGTTTTTTCATTTTTATCCCATCGAAAATTCCTCCTTAGCAGTTTACTTTTAACTAAATCATCTTGATTTACAGATTTACAAAATATTTTATAAAAATTAATTTCAGCTAAAATTTTAAGTGTTTGGTATATAGATTTTAATTCAAATGAAAATGATTTGGGAAATTGAGGTTTAAAATTTAAAAATCGATTATTCGTTATTGACATTAAACTGCTATAAATAAAATTATGATAAATATATTTTAAAGCTTAAACAGCTTTAAATTTTCAAACATTGATAAAAATGTCGTACTATAACGTCAGTAGTAATTTTATCTTAGTGATAAAAGAATAAGCGACAATATATCAGTTAACCAATATATAAAAATAGAATTGATTCAGTTTTTTATACAAAAATTAAATAATAATAATAAAATTATGATTGAATAGGGATAGAAAACAAAGTACTACTCAAGAAAGAAAATGTTTTTTTAAAAAATATCTAAAATTCCATGCCATACTTTTTATAAGCAAATAACTATTATAAAAAATCCCATTTCGAGTCACACGAAGGTTACTGTTATTTTGGGACACATAAAATGGATTATAAATCTGATTCAAGAAGGATAGGAATATTTTTGTAAAACCCACAATGCCTAGATTCTTTTGTGCGAACAAAAAAGCATTACGATATACATACCAAGATGTCAATTTGCTGTTTATTGATGATCCCTCTGAATAATGCATTACCGGTAAATTCGTATTATAAATACTGAAACCCGCTTTAAGTGTTCGAACAAAATAATCATTGTCTTCTCCGTACATAAAATATTCTTCATCCATATATCCTATCTCGTCTAATAAATACTTACTAATAATAAAAAAACAGCCAGGCAAAGAATTAGATTTAGAAAATTGATTAGGTGAATATGTTATATAATCAAATGCCAAATAATCATTTTGATTATTATAAAACATTTCGTTAAATCCAATTAGACCAACTTTAGAATCTCTAATAGAAATTTCCTGTATCACTTTTTTTAATTTAGGCAATAGATATCGAGAGATTTGAACATCATTGTTAGCTATTATAAAATAATCAATTTGATCTTGTGCTTTAGCAAACTTCACTCCATTATTTACGTTAGCCGCAAAGCCATGGTGAACACTTTGATTAATTGTAAATTTAATTTGAGCTGCTTTAAGAAATTCTATGGAACCATCAGTTGATTGATCATCGGTAACTAGAAGTGAAATGCCACTTTCGTTACAATACTTTGCAATATCTGGGAGATATACTGGTAGAAATTTTTCTCCGTTATAATTAACAATAATGAGAGATATATTCAAAGCAAATGGATGTTAAGAATAACCAATTAAAGGTTTTTTAAATTAACCCTGATCCAGCTTTGAACCGGCAGCTCAAAAAATCTATAAATAAGATACCCCAGTAAGCAGGTACCTCCTAGGTAAAGAACAAAAAAGGGAGTTGAATTATAAAATTCAATCCCATGCTGATTGAATAATAAAATCATGAGGATGGATATTGAAACATGAATCATATAAATAGAATAAGTCATGTTACCAATTTCACGTAAAACATTTTTCCATTTAAGATCAACCCGTGAGAAAATTCTACCAAAACTGCCTATGAGAAAGGTGAATACTCCAGTTTTTATCATTAAATCAAGAATTCTAATGAAATAAAAATTATTGCGTAGTCCTGGGAACTGGTATTTAGCCATTAATAGAAGAAAAGCGAAACTTAGAATAACTGTTAGCCATCCAAAATGGATTTTATTATAGAATTGTGCTAATAAGCAGCCTGCAAAAAAATAAAATAGGCAATCATAAAAAGGGCTTATAATTCCCAAACAATAAAAACAAAAGAATAGCAGGGTAATAACTATAAAATTGACCACTTTTTTAAATAACCCTGTAAAAGTCAATAAGAAAAAAATCATATATACGAAAATTTCTACAGAAACACTCCAAAATGGTCCATTAAAAGAGAGCCCGAATTTTGCATTCCAAAAACCAATCATGAAAATATTTAATACAAAATGAAGAATATCATTATTGCTATAAATAAATGTGGTATCAAAATTTTTAAAATACAGATACTGTAAAAAAGCAATACTTATAAGTGTAACTAGGTGTAAGGGATATAGTCTAGAAAAGCGTAACCCCATAAAATGTATGAATGAAATTTTTTTATCCTGAATATCAGTTAAATAAAAATAAAAAAAGATAACGCCAGAAATCATCCAAAACGTTTCAACAGCCAGGCCACCATATTGATATATTAGTTTTAAGAAACCTGCAAAAGGTAAAACTGTTTTGACAACAGCACCCATGTTCATAAATGGGGTACTAAAGAAGGGAAAATGAACAATTAAAATAGAAACGGATAATAAGAATCGCAATAGATCCAGACCAATTAAATCTTTTGATTGAATGCGTGTATCCATTTATCAATTAATTGAGGATATACTTAATCCGGATTTTTTACTTGATATCACAATAATGCCAACATTGAATTTACAGCATAGTCTGGTGTGTACCTACTAATAACAACCGGATGAGTTATATCGGCTAAATTTGCATTCAAATGAACCAAAATATCTTTGATTCCATTTATATCATCTGCCTGACAAACCCAGTGTCCGTGGGTAGTCAACATGTTGTCAATTTCGTCATTTCTATAAGTAAGCGCAAGAATTCTTTTTCCAGTATGGAGATAGTCATAAGTTTTAAAAGGAATCGTATTTATGCTTCTGTCGTCGATATTTTGTACCAGCAATAAAACATCGGCCATTAAAGCCCTTTGCATTGCTTCCTCTCTACTGATTAAACCATGGATAATAAAAATACCGGGATATTTAAAATGTAATATTCTTTCTCTGATATCTGCATTCATATTACCATAAATATTCACTTCAATATTAGTTACCGGGTTTCCTTCTTTTGCCAATTCATGAAAGGCCTCCATCAAGGCATCTAGGTTTCTGGTTAGATATAGAGAACCCAGATAGGTAATATTTATTTTTTCATTAAGAACTTTTTCTAATGTTTGGATATTTGCATGCTGTAAATATTGCTCAACAGCAATAGACCCAGGATATACAAAGGAAATTCTTTCTGCTATTGATGGATACCTGGTTTGTGCATCCACCATGGCATTCTTAGTGCAGTAAATAGTAAAATCCGCATTCCAGATAATAAGTTTTTCAAATATAGCCAATCCAAATTTTGAAAAATTATTTCGTCCAATATCCGAGCCACTTAATGGATCCTGAAACTCGCAGAGCAGTTTTTTACGAAAAAGTTTCGAAAGTACAATGCCTGTCAGGTGCGCCCCAGCCGGTCCACCACTGGTGTAAATAAAATCAAATTCTTTTACCCGTATTTTAATTAAACTGATCCATAAAGATGAGATAAACCAACTCCAGCGACCTTCCCCTGATTGCAAATGAATTTTTCCCAAAAGCCGATCAAGCATCGACATAAATTGGATATAGCTGTAAGTAATGCCTTTTTTAGTATCTAGGTTTCTCCTTTTCGATTCGTCATATTCATAAGCAGCAGCATGTGGGCTTAAGGCTGGAATTCTGATATGCGTTATTTGCCTATCCTGATGTTGGATACAGCAACTAGCACTTACAATAGTTATCGCATATCCTCTGCGGATAAAGGCCTGTATTCGATCATCAATCCACTCAGCTTGGCATGCACCGGGCATATTACTATAATAAGAAAAAACTAAAATTGATTTTTTCACTAAAATTGAGGCGTTAATTCTTTGAAGTAAATTATAATACGTTCACTAGCCTTACCATCTCCATAGGGGTTTATTTTCCTGGAAAATTCCTGATAGAAATTAGTATCATCTAGAAGCTGCAGCGTGTAAGATTTAATTTTTTCCTTGTCCGTCCCCACAATTAATACAGTACCCGCTTCTACCGCTTCCGGTCGTTCGGTAACTTCTCTCAATACCAGAACAGGTTTTCCTAGAGAAGGGGCTTCTTCCTGGATGCCACCGCTGTCGGTCATAATCAAATAAGATTGCTGCATCAGCCAAGTGAAGGGCCCATAACTCAGGGGTGCTATCAACTTAATTTTTTCACTGTGAGCAAAATACTTTTCAGCCAGTAGTTTTACATTGGGATTCGGATGCACCGGATAAACGATTTGCACATCATCTCGATTTTCGGTAAGTTCCTTGAGTGCTGCAAATATTTGTTCAAATCCTGCTCCGAAATTTTCTCTACGGTGCCCCGTGAATAAAATTAGTTTCTTAGAAAAATCGATTGTTTGCTTAAGTTGAACAACTTCATCATTCTCAACATCCATTAACTGGATGGCATCGTATAAAGCATCAATCACTGTATTTCCAGTTACAATAACCTGCTGGGTAATGCCCTCTTTCGCTAAATTCTGGGCTGCTAAGGGGGTAGGAGCAAAATGTACATCTGCTAGCCGTGCCGTTAAACTCCGGTTGATTTCTTCCGGAAAAGGAGCCTGTTTATTAAAAGTTCTAAGTCCAGCTTCTACGTGAGCAACTTTTATCCCCGAATAAAAGGCTGCTAGGGAAACTGCAAAGGAAGTAGTGGTATCGCCATGCACTAAAACGTAATCAGGCAAATATTCATCAAATACAAACTGAATATTTGTAATAATATTAGCTGTTAACTGATGCAAACTTTGTTTAGGCAGCATCACATCCAAGGAATAGTCAACCCCAGTCTTAAAAAAATCCAAAATAGGGTTAAGCAAATCCTTGTGTTGGCCTGTATTGCAAACTTTGCAAACTATACCATCCACCTTACCCAATTTTTTAATTAGCGGAGCCATTTTGATGGCTTCAGGACGGGTTCCTATAACAACAAGTACTTTCATTAAAATAAATAATACAGAATAGGGGTCTACAAAAATTAAACAGGCAGCAGATATTTCTGTAAATAAAAAGATAATTTCCTTCTCAAAACAGTGATTCCATAAGAAAATAAATTGGCCTTAATAATTTTTGCTGGCATTTGGTAAGGCCCTAATAAATTTCCCAGGAACAAGCAGGCATCATACGAATTTTGAACAGAAAATTTGCTGGCATCCAAAAAAAGGTATCCGGAAACTGAATTAGAAATAGTCTGTTGAGTTGAAACAGAATTGGCTGATATAGTTTCAGTTCGAGTTGCATTACAAATGGCTGCCTCCACCTGCCTGCGTAAAGAGGAATGCAGCTGCATGCCTAAAAGTGTTTGTAAACCATAACTGCGCAATGGTTCTGACAATAGCATAACCTCATTGAATATATTTTTATGAACTTTTTTATAATTCAACTGATAAGTTTTTAAAAGGCCTACATTTTGGGCTTGTAAAAAAGCTTCAGCAACATGGGTTTGTATGCTTCCACGTATAATTGGGATATTTGGATGTATTTTAATTGAATTTTCCGTAAAAAATAATTGTGCTTTTTGTTCATGAGCAACAGTAGCGATTCCTGTACTGTGACCAGAACCCCCATTTATACTAAAGGGCCTGAAAGAATATAAATAATTTGGCAAGGCATCAGCCAATGCAATTCCAGAATATACATCAGGTGTGATTGAATGAAAGAAGTTTCCGGTTTTATTTTTAATAGCTACAATAGTTTCCATGGAAACAAATCCAGCATATAAAACGGGTAATCGTCCATAACTTGTTCTACCATCTGCTACTGCTCTTAATAAAAGTCTACTCTCCATTTCAACTAAATCGTAACAGATTTTTATATTAATTTCATTGGGTGAAACTAAATTTGAAGGCCAATTATAATTAGGTTTACTCCATATTACTGCTTTCGTTGAAGAAGTTACTAAAATTGCAGCAATATCTCTACATGCATTAGGCAATAAACCATCATCATCACCTAAATACATTACAAAATCTCCGGTTACATGTTGTAAAGCAAATTCCCAGTTTTCAGACATTCCGACACGTTTGCTAGTATTAATATATTTCAACCTGTGATCGAAAAATTTTTCAACAACCCCCTTAGTATCATCCAAACTTGCATTATCACTAACAATTATCTCTAAATTTTCGTACTCCTGCTCAATTACGGTTTGTAAAGTATAGAAAAGAGTGTCGGCTCTTTCCCGTGTTGGAATTACAACTGTTAACTTTGGCAACTTCATTACTTTAAATTATAATCACTGAAATAACACGTCCAACAAGTTATTTTGCCGGGTTTTGCAAATCATTTTTACGAATTAGTAATTGATTTATATATCGAAATAAAAAATAGATACTATTCCGCATATAGAAAGATGAAAATGATGAAACAACAAAAACAATCATCCCTGAAACAAAAAGATATACAAATTTAATTTGAAGAGTCAGGTTATCAGGCATTAGCATAGAAAGCATAGCAGCAGTAAGTGCTGCTGAAAGTATTGGTATAAAAAGATCTTCACGAAACCATGTCCACTTTTGATTACTAAGCAACCGCCTATACATAAAATGAACTCCAATCAATATATACCCTGCATTCAGAAATACCCAAGCACTAGCTGCACCTAATGTACCCATAATTGGAGTTACTAAAATTAATACAGGTATAATTACTAAAACAGCTATAATATTAATTTTGGTAATGAGGGATGTCCACCCATATGCCATCTGCAAAAGGTAGGGTATTGTATTTAATCCATTTAATAAATTCCCAATTGATAATAAACGGAATACAACTGAAGTTTTTTTAGCTAACTCGGCATCTTTAGTCCATACAAATAAAATAGTTTCCCCAAAAAAAATAAACATCATTGCAGTTGACCCCATAATAACTGATACAAGTTGAGCACCTTGATGGTATTTTTCGATCAGTTTTTGATTATCATTAACTGCCTGCAACTCAGTCAATTTAGGTGCCCATGCTTGAGAGATTGGGCCAATAATCAAAAATAAAGAAGCAGCAGAAACGGATGCCAATGTATAATATCCATACTCAGTGAGTGAAAGTAACCTAGATAGTAGTAGTTTATCTATTTGCGTAAGCAACAAAGAAAGCAATGAAATACCCAAAACACCACCAGCAAATTTACCAACGCCCTTTAAAGCTTGCAATGAAAATCTAGCTTTTCGTGTGCTTTTTGGTAAGTAGTAATAGGTGATTGTAGCCAAAGTAATTAGTGTTAATAATGAAATAACTCCTTGCCATACAAAATAAAGTCTTATACTTTTCGACACCCAAACTAATACGCCCACCGCACCTAGACCCCGTAGGGTAGACATAATAATATTTACAACATTATAAGCTACATGTTTTTGTAATCCAATGATGGTGCTCCTATAAATATTTTCTATGAAACGGAGAGCAGTAACAAATCCCATAATAGAAAATGCTTCTGCTACCAAACCAGATGGCAACTTATCTGCTCGGAGCCAGTGGTTTGCCATCCAATTAGAAGACAGCCAAACACCTAAAGCAATAAATAAGGCTATGGCTAAAGTGATAAACTCTATACTTCTTAATAAATCAATGATAGAATCGGCTGTATGTGCTCCTCCGGTATATCTGGCCATTTCTCTTGATAATGAGGGAGTCATACCCAAGTCAAGTAATCCCAGCCAAGTCAAGAGCATTCCAAAAAGTCCAATTAACCCATAGGATTCAATACCAAGATATTTAATATACAATGGAATAAATGCTATACTCATAAGCGCTGACCAAATCTGACCAATATAATTGGCAACTAGATTTCGCTTAAGCATTAAATTCAAATAGAATGTGAGTATTATGAAACATTATTGTTTGGGATTGAAAGATTCTTAAGTTATTTAATCCTTTTCAGATACCCTCCCGGTGCAACACTAATCAACAATTTGTTTTCAATGCTGGAATCAACTACAAAATGATCGGCTGTTTTCAAAAAATCGCTCACAGCAGAATGTGGACTATCACCGGGATTCCAAGGCCTACCTCCTGGCATATAATCGGTTGGTAAAAACTCAACAATTGTATCAAAAACAACACAATAGCTATCGACCGATACAAGTTTGGAGTATAAATTTAATTCTTCTAACACATGGGCATGGGTATGATTAGAATCCAAACAAACCAGAATTTTATTATAATTTTTGGCAATTGAATATACTTGTTCAGCAATATGAGAATCAATCGAAGATCCTTCAATCATATCAATACGTTTATACATAGGATGACCTTCAATTAAAGCTCTGTTATGTGCTCGTATATCGATATCGATTCCTAAAACTCTTCCATTTTTGCCAATTAATTCTAATAAAGAAGCATAATAAATAATTGAACCACCATGTGCAATTCCTGTTTCAATAATCAAATCTGGCTGCACTTCCCAAATTATTTCCTGCATGGCAATCATATCTTGCGGATAAGCAATAATTGGTCGTCCCATCCATGAAAAGTTATAGGAATATAGCGCCTTATTTGATTCAACATTGAACTGATTAGCTGCTTCAACTAATTCCTTGTTTTCAGGATAGGATGAGATCTGTTGTTCTTTTTTCTTTTTAAATTTCTCAAGCTCTTCACTCATGAATAATTGTTTTTAATTTTTCAGAACTACCCCAAAAGTGCATGGGTTCATAATCATTGTATGGGTAGAAGCCATAATTAAATTTAATATCCGCTCCGGTTACCTCTGTATACTCCTTCACCAACTGCTTAATTGCTATAGGCTTTCCGCTACAACAATTAATAATTCCAGTAATACTTTTTTGTTCGGCAATGGAAGATATATATTCCGCTACTTTAGAAACAGGCAGATAATCACGAGTTTGATCGCCAGCAGACATATTAAAATATTTATCCCCTTTTGCGATTGCCTGTTGTAATTGTGGAATGATTGATTTAGCTTGTTGTCCATCCCCAAACATATAGAACAATCGTACCCATTGAAAAATAAATGATGGTTGAGTTTTTTGTAGTATATCGATGAATTGACGCAAACTATTTTTTGCTACGCCGTAAGCAGTTACCGGATTTGCGGGCATATCTTCAGCCAAACATCCACTTTGTAAACCATATTCTAAACAAGTTCCTGTAACCAGTATGTGTTCTCCACCTGAAGAAATGTATTTTTTTAAAAATAGGTATTGATGTTGAAGATGCTGTTCGATGTGTAGCAAACTTTTAAAATTTTGTAAACCATCCCATGCCAGATGAATTAGTATATCAGGATGATTAAAATATTCGTGTATAGAAATATCGCTTGATACATTAGAAAAATCATACGGTTTGAAAAGTACATCAGGAAACCAATTGCTGGACTGGGCTTTTTCAATACTTCGTGCTGTAGCAATTACTTCATGGCCCCTCTTTGTCAAGTATTGAATAACATGACTACCCAAAAATCCGGTTGCACCAGTTACTAAAAATTTCATTAATTAGTCTATAACTATGGTTGGGATAGGAATTAAGAATCTGCCACCCCACTCTCGTATATAAGATAATTGCTGCTTAATTTCAACGCTCAAATTCCAAGGGAATATAATCACAAAATCAGGTCGCTCAAGTTTCATCTTCTCCTCATTAACAACCGGTATATGACTTCCAGGCAAAAATTTATCCTGCTTAATTGGATTAGCGTCAACAACTAAGCTAATTAAATCCTTTTTGATTCCACAATAATTCAACAAAGTGTTACCTTTTGCGGCTGCACCATATCCTGCAACTTTTTTGCCCTTCTTTTTTTGGTCAATTAAAAAACTCAGCAAATCAAGTTTAATTTGTTCAACCTTATCTGTAAATCCTTTATAATAGTCTAGTTTATTAACACCTTTAGATTTTTCCCTTTGAATAAGGTTAATAACGTTAGCACTAATTTGTTTACTGGTATCCCCCACATGTTTTGCATAAATTCTTAAAGAACCTCCATGTGTTGATATTTCATCTACATCATATATCTCTAACCCCTTTGCTAAAAAAATACTTTGAACAGTAAATAACGACAGATAAGAGAAGTGCTCATGATAGATGGTGTCAAACTGATTGTTATCAATTAATTGAATTAGATGTGGAAACTCCATAGTAATAGTACCTTGTGGAGATAATATATGCTGCATACCCGCAACAAAATCATTTATATCAGGCACATGGGCTAAAACATTATTGCCAATAAGTAAATCAGCAGATACTCCTTTTTTTACTAATGCTTCTGCTAAATCTATTCCAAAAAATTCTGTAATTGTTTCTATGCCCTTATCCATTGCAACTTTAGCAGTATTCTTAGTAGGCTCTATTCCTAAAACGGGTATCTTTCTTTCAAAAAAATACTGTAAGAGGTAACCATCATTGGACGCAATTTCTACTACGCTAGAATTTTTATCCAATGAAAACCTGTCTACTACTTTTTCACAATAACTTTTAGCATGACTCAGCCAACTTGTTGAAAAAGAAGAGAAATAAACGTAATCATGATTAAAAATTGCTGACGACTTTTGGTACTCGTCAATTTGAACTAAGAAACAATTATCACAAACTAAGACCCTCAATGGATAGTAGACCTCTGGCTCGTTCAATTGACTAAATGTCAAAAATGAATTAGAAGGAGGAGCGTTAACCAAATCAAGAAATTCGTAATTAAGGGGTGTGTTACAAAATCGACAATTCACGGTTGTAAAGGTTCAAATTGGTGATCAATAAATGCAAAATTTTTATCCCTGTCACTTATATGCTTCACTTCTAGAGGCCATTGTATTTTGAGCATAGGATCGTCGTATCGCAATCCCTTTTCAGCATTTGGGTGATAAAACTCTGAATGGTGGTAAATAATGGATGTATCATCCTCTAAAACCTGAAATCCATGTGCACAACCTTCAGGTATAATTAGCCCCAACATATTAAAAAAACTTAGCTCGACATTGAAATATTGTAGATAAGTAGGTGAATCTTTTCTGATATCTACCACAACATCAAATATGCTACCATGTACACATCTCACATACTTCTTTTCTGCATTAGGGGGTATCTGAAAGTGAAGGCCCCGTATAGTTCCTTTAGCAATATTAAATGAATGATTACACTGAACAAATTCATCATAAATTTGAACTGATGCAAACTCCTTTTTACAATAGGTTCTGGCAAAAAATCCTCTCCCATCAGAAATAGGTTCTGATCTTACTAGCAACACGCCCGCCAATGGTGTGGGGTGAAATATCATTATTCAAGAATCATTTGATGTAGAACCTATTACTGTAATTTTTTACTGAGCATAAATAAATTAATTATCAATCCAATATAGCTGCTCATTGATTTTTCCGGATTTTATAAGTTCATGTAAAACTTTCAAACGAATGAAAGGTGATTGATAAATTTCAGAATGGGCAAATTTCACCTTATTCAAATTTGAAATCATCTCTAACACGGTGCTAACTAACGTTTCGCGTGGTTTATAACCGGGGGCCAGCTCATGAAATTTTGAAAAGTCAACTCGATAAGATCGCTTATCAGGAGGAGCAGACTGATTAATAACCACTTCTACATTATCTAGTACATCCCGAACCGCAAAAGCCAAATCTTTTACCTGATAATTCCATTCGTTAGTCCCGGCATTGACAATCAAAAAATTACCTCCTTGCTCCATGTCTCTTATACATGCCCATTCCATTGCCCTTGCCATATCTTTTACATGAATTAGTGGCCGCCAAGGGGTGCCATCACTTAAAATATTGATTTGCCCGTTAACCAATGCGCTGGCAATAAAATCATTAAGTACCAAGTCCAATCTAAGTCGTGGACTCCAACCACATGCAGTAGCGAATCGCAAACAAGTAATAATAAAATTATCGTCGGCAAGTTCTTGTAACCTTTCTTCAGCTTTTAATTTAGATTGTGCATAAGCAGTTAATGGGTTTAAACTGGCATTTTCACATTTTGCATCATCGCCACCAGCACCATAAACACTGCAACTAGATGCAAAAACAAAATGGGTAACACCAGATTGCTTTGCCAGTAATGCAGATTGGTATACAGATTCGGTATTAATTTGATAAGTAACCTCTTCAAATTCTTTACCCATTGGATCATTGCTGATGGCGGCCAACTGAATAACTGCATTAGCTTGTTGATAAAGTTGTAAGGGTTGTGCGGTGCGTATATCCCCGTAATATTGGGCATCTAAGTACTTTTCTGGATAATCAAATGGACTTAGCAAGCATCCTGCAAAATAGGCATTATCAAAACCAGTTAGTTTAATATCGGGCAGTGATTTCTTCAATTCACTAACCAGCACTGGTCCAATATAACCCAAATTTCCATTAATATGAATGTGCATATACCAATTTTACCAGAGTTTCCAAGGTGCGTTTCCTAAACTCCACAAACTCTCTAACTCAATTCTATCTCTCAATGCATCCATGCATTTCCAAAAACCTTCGTGCCTATAAGCTGACAACTGCCCTCTTTCAGCAATTTCAACTAGTGGTCCTTTTTCCCATTGTATTTCGTCTGAATTATCTCCTAAGTAATCAAAAATTCCCGGCTCCAAAACAAAAAATCCTCCATTGATCCACATATTCTGATCTGATAGCTTTTCTTTAAAATCATTAACAGATCCATCTGCTGAAATATTCAAATGTCCGAATCTGCCAGGAAGTTGAATGGAAGTTAACGTGGCTAGTTTTTTATGTTTTTTATGAAAACTTAATAAATCATTCAAATTAACATTGGACAGTCCGTCGCCATAAGTTAACATAAATGTCTCATCCTTCACATAGGGCTCAATCCTCTTAATTCTGCCAGCAGTATTGGTATGCAGACCAGTATCAATAAGCGTTACTTTGAATGGCTCAGTGGCGGATTGATGTATGTCAATTTTATTATTAGACAAATCAATGGTAACATCAGAATTATGCAAATAATAGTTATAAAAATACTCTTTTATTAACATTGATTTATATCCCAAACAAATAATAAATTCTGTAAAACCATGATGTGCATACATTTTCATGATATGCCATAATATTGGCTTACCTCCAATTTCAACCATTGGTTTTGGCCTGGATTCAGTTTCTTCCATTAATCGTGTTCCCAAACCACCTGCCAAAATAACTACTTTCATAAATGAAAATTTTTATTGCTTAATTTGAAAGAATAGTTAAATACAATAAATAGCATAAACAATTATAGAACTATAAATGAAATATTATTTACCAATTTTGTGATTTCTCGAATCTCTTGTTCATAATTTGGGTTTACAATAATCAGATTACTGTCGGAACCAATATCTATAAATGTATCAGGAGAAATAATTTCAATAGCCGAAAGGGCAGTAAATTTATTTTGTTTATTTGGGTTAATATCAATTAGATTTTGGATTACTATACCCTTACTCTGTAGGTGCAGTGTTAAGATAACGCCCTTAGAAGCGGCGCCCCAGATAAAGAGGGGTTTTTGACTTGATAAAAGACGTTCAATCAATTTATCAGATGGCTCAAATAGTATTTGTTCAAAATCTGTATCTGAATCATCCTTATAGGGAGGTAATTGTAAAGAGGAGAGATCTGCTAAAACAAATTGATATTGATCACCAAAAAATAGACCTTTCTTAAAAACTTTTAGAAATATTTTTTCAAAATCGGAGGGTGTAAAATAATTCACATGCTCATAAAAAAAATCAAAAAAAGCCAGATTATTAATAATCCAATTAAGATCCGGTACCTCTATGTAAATAAGTCCTTTATAATTATTTACTTCAGCAATTTGATTTAAAAATTTAATTGGGTCCTTGATATGCTCTAAAACATGTCGTAATATAATAACATCACCAATAAGGTTTATCTCCTTAGAAAAAAAGCTTTTAATTACCCTATCGTTGGTTCCCGTATACGTGGGATCACAACCAAAGGCATCAAAACCTTCGGCAAGTAGCATTTCAAGAAATTTACCTTTACCGCATCCAATTTCGATTACCCTTTTATCAATCATAAAAGGTGAAAGTATTAACATTACTTCATTCAAGTGCCTTTGAAATGCTTGAGAATTTGACTGTTCATTGTCATAATTCGAATCATAAATTAATTTGCTTTCATCAAATAATCCATTTTCATAAATTCCTGTATTGTTATTTTTCCTTATCTCCATGTACCCATAATCAGAATTTTTAGCAGATTCTGTGGAATCAAAAACACGATTTTGAAGAACAGGAACTTTTATTGTGGGTAGATTCAAATTCATTAGAGAGAAATGTTAGCTTAGCTTTTCATTTAAGAGTGTATCTAGTTCATTTAAAGAACTTCCTAATTTAGTTAATGCCAATTTTTCAAACACAAACAACCCACACCCATACTTATTTTCATTTGAATATTGAAAATCAGCATTTTCTATTATTCTTTTCCCATCATCATTTATAAAATCAAATTTTTCTAGTTGTAGGTTGCCAAATATTTCTAATACTGTTTCTACAAAAAAAACCCGATGCGCATCAAAACAAACTGTTTCCTTACCAACGGGTGTTCCCAAATAAAGCTTTCCTCCTGGCTTTAGCACACGACTCAACTCTTTGGCAGCTTTTATATGCCCTTCCGGATCAATTGGATCACCATATCTGCCCAAACCGATATGTTCTATCACATGCAAGCAACTTAAACTTTCAATAGAATTATCCGGGTAAGGTAACTCTACAATTGAACCTTGTTTAAAAACTAATTCAGGAAAAGGAGATTCAATAGGCCGGATATCAACATATTCAACCGTACAAAAAGGTAACAAATGCGCAACAAAACCATCAATCCGTGATCCTATATCCACATGATGTTTGGTACCGGATTGATATATTTTTTTTGCAGCCCAAACATCCTGTAAAAAATAATGTCCGCCAACCGTTCCTCCGGGCATGTACTTTTCGTAGGTGGTAAAAAATAAACTAGAAAACCGAATGGCTGGAAGATTCGATTTTCGCTTTGCGTTATACTCAAAAATGTTTTTTACAAAAACAGGAATCGCTCTCCACTTCATCAGCATTTCCCAGGGATCGAAAAAGAAATTGGAAAATAGATTTCTGCCTCGCAACAATAATCTAATAATAAATGGTTTTTCTTTTTTCATAATTATTCCTACCCCAACACCACCGAACACCCCTCCTGTTCAAACGAAAAGGGTACTTCTATCAATTCAGCTAAGCTGCTTCTTGCGGCAGATTGTTTTTCCGGAGGTACAAAAAACAGCATAAATCCCCCACCCCCGGCACCTAATATCTTTCCGCCCAAGGCTCCGGCTGCAATAGCCCGATTATATATTTCATCAATCGCTGACGTAGAAACGTTTGAGGATAATGATTTTTTATACTCCCAGGCTTCCTGTAACATCCAACCAAATTGATGCAAATCGCGGTTATTGTTTTTTAATAAATCCTCTGCCTCTATCACCATGTCCATCATGCGCTGCAAGGAATCTGATTGCTTAGAAAAGTTAACCAACTTACTGGATTCTATATCCGAGGCAAATCTTGAAAATCCTGTAAAGAATAAGAGCAAATGATTTTGCAAATCTGCCAGCCGAGTGGCATCTATTGAAATGGGCGTTACGGAAAAGGTTTCATCGGGATTAAAATCTATCCGGTTAAATCCCCCATAGGCCACCGCAATCTGATCTTGACAACCCACTACCTCATTGATTACCTTTTGCTCTACATGAATTGCCTGTTTTGCCAGTTCTTCGGCAGAAAGCGTTGTATTTTGTAACCGATGCATTGCCTGTAATAGTCCTACTGTAAATGCAGAACTGGATCCTAATCCGGAACGGGCAGGCAAATCTCCATCGTGGTGAATTTCCAGGCCATCCGTCCATTGCATCCATTCCAACACGCCTTTAATTGCTGGGTGACGAGTAGCCGAAATGTCATTTACATCCTCAATTTCACTATATACAAACCGATGCTTATGCGGAAAAAAAGCAGGTTTTCTACGGCAGGTTATGTAGCAATACTTATTGATAGAAGTGGAAATCACCCTTCCCCCATGCTCCCTAAACCAAAGCGGAAAATCAGTTCCCCCTCCAAAAAATGAAACCCGATAAGGTGTTTTCGTAATAATCATGAAAAATATACCAAAAAATACATGACTCCGTCTGCCTCACTCACATGAAGGTTACAGCAATCTCTGCCTACTAAAACGCAGATAATAACCCTACAAATATACCTATTTTATAGCTAAATCTATTATATAAAAATAGCTAAGCAGCTATAAAATATTGTATAAAATTATAATTTATAATTCAAAGTAGTATTCGTCTTAAAAGTGAAAATAATGGTTCGGAAAGGGTTATAAAAAAAAGATTATCAACAGGGCTGCGAATAATTATAAGCTGCCGTCGGAAAGTTGACCAGAAACTATTCCATGTAAATCATATAAAACAGCCAGCTGTTTCAAATATTTACCATAATCAAAATCATAAAAAACAGCATGCGGCACCGCAATAATTATTCCATCATATTTATCCGTTTCGCCCAGTTTATCTAAACAGGTTAACCCATAACTTTCACTAACTGCCTGGGCATCTACCAAAGGATCATAAATATCAACTGCAACCCCTGAAGCTATCAGTTGGTTGATTAATTCTACAACCCGACTATTTCTGATATCCGCCGTATTTTCTTTAAAGGCAATACCCATTATTAACACACGGGCAGTACTTACATCAATCTGTTTTTTTGCTAGTAATGCTAACATTCTGCTGGCAACATAATCGCCCATGCTATTATTGATTACCCTGGCCGATTTAAGTAATACGGGCTCATAGCCTGCCTGCATTGAACGATGTATCAGATAATAAGGATCAACCCCTATACAATGTCCGCCCACCAAACCCGGATGAAAGGGTAAAAAATTCCACTTCGTTGCCGCTGCCTTTGTTACCTCTTTCATATCAATATCCAATGCAGTAAACACTTTCGAGAGCTCATTCATATAAGCGATATTGATATCACGCTGCGTATTTTCTACTACTTTAGAAGCCTCCGCTATTTTAATGCTGGGGGCCAAATAAGTACCTGCCTTTATAATGGAAGCATACAGATTATTTACCCGGCTTGCTGCTTCAGGATTAGATCCAGATGTGACTTTTACAATGTCGGTTAACTTACGCTGCTTATCTCCCGGATTCATTCGTTCTGGAGAATAACCTACCGTAAAATCTATATTGTACGTAAGCCGAGAAACCTGCTCCAAAATAGGCACCGCAACCAACTCGGTACAACCCGGATAAACAGTTGATTCGTATACTACCAAGTCTCCCTTTTTTAAGTGCCGGGCAACTAATTCAGTGGCGGCTTTTAATGGGGATAAGTCGGGTAAATTACTTTGATCAACAGGGGTAGGGACTGCAATAATAAATATGGTTGAATGTGCAATCGTATCAGGATTATCAGTAACCTCTAACCCGAAAATTCCCTTTGAGGTCTTGAACAGTAAAAATGCATCCGATAATTCTTCAGAAGTTACTTCTCCACTCCTATCATTCAGATTTTGTAACTCAGCAATCCGGTTATCAGCATGATCATATCCGGTTACTGCATATTGCTTGCTTAATAAAATAGCCAGGGGTAAACCAACATAGCCCAATCCTATTACTGCAATTTTTTCTGCTCCCCGTTCCATTTGCATAACTTATCAGTTAATTCCGCTCCAACAAACAAACCGCATGCGCCACCAAACCCTCTTCCCTACCCACAAAGCCCATTTTCTCCGTAGTAGTTGCTTTGATAGAAATATCCGTTACAGCTATCCCCAAAATTCCTGCAATTGCCTCCTGCATCCTAGATACATAGGGTTTTATCTTGGGCGCTTCTAAACATAGCGTGGCATCTATATTGCCAATCGTGTACCCGGCTTCGCGAATCAATTCATTTGTTTTTGCCAATAATATGCGGCTATCGATATTTTTGAAAGCCATATCCGTATCCGGAAAATGTACCCCAATATCCCCCAAACAAGCCGCTCCCAATAAGGCATCACAAATCGCATGCAATAACACATCCGCATCACTATGCCCAAGCGCCCCTTTATGGTGAGCTATCTGTACACCCCCAATTACCAAATCCCTACCTTCCACCAATTGATGGAAATCGATACCATAACCAATTCGGATTGACATATGCATTGATTTATTGGATGTAAAAGCCGCACACCCCTTTTATCGGGTAAAGATACATCGGAGCAAGGGTATTATTTACCCCCAATATTAAATAGCAATCCTACCCGAATCGTATTGGATAATGGATTGCGGGTGATACCCGAACCGGAGGGAACCAGATAGGATAAATTTACCTGAAAGGCATCCATACTAAATCCGGCACCTACGGAAAAATATTGACGATTCCCGCGGGATTTGTCTTCGTAAAAATAACCTGCCCGAACAAAAAACTGTTCATTATAGGCATATTCTGCACCCAGGGAAGCCTGTAAAGAATTCAACTGATTGGTTCCATCATTGAAAGATTTAAACCAACTAGAAAGTACACTAGTACTGCGATAGCTGGCCAAACTGGCCGAATCCGCTGCATACACCCCTGTTGCAGGAGGCACCACCGGAACCAATAATTTATTGATATCCAACCCCAACATAAGTCGGTTATTTTCGTCCATCACAAAATTATACGTTACACCCACTCCTAAATTGGCAGGAATAAAATCTCTGTTACGTGCATCATTCGTGTATCCAATTTTGGCTCCTAAATTAGACAAACTAACACCCCAATTTAAGCCGGCCCCCGATTCATCAACCCCACGATAAAACAACGACACATCCCCCGCCACCGAAGTTCCCGCTTTATACACTACCCCGGTTCCCACATCCCCAATTACCAACCGAGAATTGATATATCGAATGGCTACTCCTAAACTCAATTTATTATTCAGAATACGGGAATACCCAAAATCTACCGAAAACTCACTGGGCTTGATATTATTTAATACGTTACCCGAAAAATCAGTCAACTGAATATTTCCCAAACTGAAAAACCGCAAAGAAGTAGAAATGGCCGATTCGTCGGACAGTTTATGATAGGCAGCCAAACTTGCCAGATACACATCCGATAAGCCCAGATCTTTTAACCAAGGCGTATAATTTACGGCAACGGCATCCCTGTTTTTGGCAAAGGGAATCTTGGCCAGATTCCAGAAGGCGGCATTGGCATCGGGGGTGGCTGCAATCGACATATCACCCATTCCCCCGGCACGGGCATCGGGACTAATGCGCAGAAAAGGCACTGCAGTAGATACGATATTGATGGATCCAGTTTGAGACTGCACCGTATTGGCTCCCAATAAGCAACCACAAAAAAAGGCTAATAATTGAAACTTTCTTTTCATCCGTTCCGTTTTTTGACTTTTTAATTCTTTTAATAGAGCAGTAAAATACAGGTTCCGCTTTCCGACTATTACAGAAATCTAACAGGTATTAACACCTTGTTATCATTTTGCTGCCTCCGTAAATACTGTAAAAGAGTAAAAATCAATGCATTCAAAACTATTTAATATCGAATCATTTGGCCGCTGGCCGATGCTGATTCGGGTTCGGAGATCAATTTCAGGTGGTAAATATAAATACCTTTTGCCAATTTTGCTCCAGACACCCCCTCTCCACTCCATTGAACCTGAATATTTCTGCTGCCCGACCCAGTTACAGGCTGCTGAATCTGGCGCACCAACCTCCCCAGGATATCATAAATGGTAATTTCCAATCGCATCGCCACGCCCGGCCGATTATGCTCAACCGAAAAAGTAGTACCCGAACTAAACGGATTGGGAAAATTCATCACCCTTCCCAACACCAGCTTTTCTTGCTTTTTTACCCAAAATTCCAAAGTTTTTAGGGATGAATTATTCGCCAAATCCCAGGCTTTTAGGGTAATCTGGTGCCTGCCCTCCGCTAATTCCGGCAACCGAAATGCAAGCTTCCCTTTTTGGTAGCTGTCTATATCCGCCTGATAATACTCATTCAAAACGAAAGAATTTTGGGTATTCTCATCCAGCCAAGCAGTAATATCGTGCCCAATGCCATTGCCGGAAGCATTGATTCCGGAACTATCTTCTAAAAGGGCTATCAATAAGGGCGATTCATTGGATAAGCCCCCTTCCCGAAAAGCAGTATCATTTAAATACAATCGAATAGCCGGCCCCTCCTCATCCTTACCCGCAACCGGTAAAATACCCCCAATCGATATACTGGTATCTACCCCTCCGGCATCAGCATTCTCCCCCATCGCATACATACTAAACCTTGCCTTTCCCAGCGCATAACTGATATCTTTGGGTACCACAAAATTGATGCGAAATTTACCCCCCTGTACAGTGGCAGTGCCCCTAAAAAGCACCGCTGTTTGTTGATTATACACCGCTGCCGTACTTCCACTTCGGTTTCCCAGTGTTTTTAACACCTGTGGCTGGTCGTACAAACTGAGTTCTACCATCCCGTTGAAATTTGTTAATTGTACGCCTCGGGAATCAGTCACTTCTCCCTCACAGGTATATCTAGCCAATGCCTTCAGGGTATCGTTACCGGTTATTGGCTTTCCATTTAACCAGGTTAACCGGATGTTGTTTTTTGGAAACGCCAAAGTAAGGGCCGGATCGCCCAACAGCGTAAACTTCCGGTTATTCAATACATCCCCGGTAGTACTTAAAATGGTATTCTTGGCCAGCAATACCGATTTACCCAAGGAAAGGTAATTTCCTCCGGCATCTTTTTGCATGCCTACCTTCAGATACTGATCATTCATTTGCAGATTGCTATAAGCAAAAACCGGACGGGTAGTGGTTAACAGGGCGATGCCTCCGGTTGAATCGTTTTTTAATACCCGATCACCCAGGGAAACTACTGCCGGATTATCGTGCGGAGCAAAATCACAACTGGCAGTAATAAATAAGGGTAACCGATTGGGGTTATTGAATCGCTTCACTTCCTCTGCCGTAAAAACCGCTTCATCCGCTAGTCGCAGATAATTTCCATGCCCCGTGTAATTAACTACCAATGCCCCCCGGAAACATTGATTTACGATGGTTTCATTTACCTGCGGATATCGATCACCGCCGCTACTGCTTATAATTGGAAAAGCATCTAAATATACTTTCTGAATATTCAGCAAAGGGTTAGTTTGAAGAGTACTGGCCGTTATTTGTTGAGCATCATTGAAATGCAAATTATTATCCCGGTCATCTCCTATAAACAGCGTTTGCATCCGCCACGATCCCTGAGATACGGGTTGTTGATAGCGAATGATTTTGTTTACTACCTGGGTAGCTTCTGCTAAATTAACAGCCGGCAATCGTCCAATGGCAATATCCAATCCATCGCCCGCACGCATGGCACTAAAATCTTCGCCATCATCCAGCAAACCAAAAAAGTCATCCGAAGTATAGGTTCGCAGGGGATCCAAGGATTCCGGACTTTCGTATACCGGCACAAAATTTCCTTCCTGTATTTTTTTACGCTTGTAATCATAACTGCCAGCACCCAATAGCAACAGGTATTCCGGACGAAGGCTGCCGGTACTTCGGGCTTTATCGTAATACATTTTTACAAAATCCCTTAGGGCAGTTGGGTCGGGATTGCCACCAGAAAATTCATGATAAATCTGTTGCGTAGTTACAACACTTGCCGAAATTCCATCCCTTACCCGATGGTATTCTGCCAACCGGTTAGCTTCCGACAATAAACTTGCCTGCGTGATTATCAACATCCGCACGGGCGAACTATTGTGTAAATCTTGATTAGCAACTTTCCCCAATAAAATAGGCTCTGGCAATGCACTTACCACTCCAGCAGCATACTCTCGTAAGGTGGATGCCCCATTCACCCATTGCATCAGATTACCCGATTGCGTGGTATTCATTTTTACTGGGTTGAATGGATTCGTTACATCCCAAACAAATGCACCTGCTCCATTCGGAACCTGCTGAATTTCAAAGGCGGCTGTGGCTCCGGAATTTACCGAACGGGTGTCTCTAAAAAACAAAGTTCCACTGCCAACAAATGCCAGCTGCCTGCGGGCAAAAACTTCAATCCAATCAATCCATCCAATAGCTGCAGGATTGTTGGAAGCCATTTGTATTTGTATCGACAAGTTGCCCGAAGCTGCCGGTAAAAACCGGGAAAGTTGTTTACCCTGGGTAGCATAGGTTTCTAAAAATTGTCCGCTCACCGCAGGTAAACTCGTTTCCTGAACTGCCAAACTTTGTTGCAGCAAACGAAAAGTTGTGGGAGCGCCCACCGAACGGGCTGCCAGTTGGCTGATGAGGGTAACCGGCTGCTGGGTATTCAATAAGGTAAAAGGAATAGAAAGCGTTGTGGTAAGTGATTGTCCGGGTTGTGCTCCTAATTTAGTTCCAAGCCAGTTTTTTCCACTAAACAATACATTTTCTAATTCGAGCTCCTGATAAAATCGGTCGTCCATTTCCCGAACAGTTACTGTAGCAGGCGATTGCGCCGTTTGAAGGGATATCCTTCTTCCATTACCGCCAATAGATAGGTAGTAATATGCTGTATCAGAATAGAGGTTGGTTTGGTGCCGCCATAATCCGGTAAGGGTATCTCTAATCCATGGATGCGGACCCGGGGCGTAAAAGAGAAAATAATCTGTGCCATTAAAAATGCCATCCCCTCCATCCACCATTTCCAGGGCATTTTCTATTAAATCATCTGCTCGAGGTTCCCTGTTATTTTCGGGAAGCATTGCCCCTCCATTTCCAAATAAACGAATTGAATTACTCGAAAGATTGCCAGATGAAATGCCTGCCTGTGCCAAAGCAACAGCCGTTACTTTAAACACCCCTTCACGGGTAACTGCCAGTTGAGTCCAATTTCCGGTTGCCAATACCGAATGTGAAGCATACACCCGCTGCCCAAAAAGGTTAGTAGATGCTAGTAAAGTACCCACCAGAATAACCAGAAACATCCTGTAAATCATACAATATATCGGTTACTAATAATAATGCCCCCCGGAACAGCGTTAATTGTTAACAGAGTTAAAATTAGGTTTTTGCTAACAAAGTCAAGGGCCCTAAACGGAATCTACCACCTGTAAAACTTATATATTCGCATTGGTTTGTAACAATCCAATTCGTGAAAACTACATTTACCATCAATTTTAGCATCATGAAACTACTTTCTTTCCTTGGTAATGCGGCCTGTTTAGTTGCAATTATGGGCACGATATCCTCCTGTAGCATTTTTTCGAAAAAACCCGAAAAATCGGCTGTAACCGGATGGAACTATAACGACAAAACCCAGGGCAATTTTAGCGTAATGAAACCCAAGGACGTAAAAACGGCTCCAGGACTCGTTTTTGTGCAGGGAGGTACTTTTACCATGGGTGCCACCCAGGAAGATGTGATGGCAGACTGGAACAATGCCCCCAGAAGAGTTACGGTTAACTCCTTTTTTATTGATAAAACGGAAGTTGCGAATGTGCATTATCGTGAATACCTCTACTGGCTGGAGAATGTGTTTGGAACAGCCGGAATGGATACCATTGTTGCTGCCGCCTATCCAGATACCAATGTTTGGAGATCGGAATTAAGTTTCAACGAGCCGATGGTGGAATATTATTTCCGTCACCCCGCTTTTAATTACTATCCGGTTGTAGGTATCACTTGGAAGCAAGCCAACGATTTTTGTATCTGGCGCACCGACCGGGTAAATGAGGTTACTGCTATTAAGGCCGGCTTCCTGGATGCAAAAACTCAGATTAAAAAGGAATTAAATGGAGCTGGATCGGATAATTTTAATACAAAAGCCTATCTGATGGGCGAATACCAGGCTACCCCTGGCAAGCAGGTTACCTCTAAAAGCAATCCGCTGAAAGATGCACAGGGTCGCCCGAGAACTACCATTAAGGTAGAAGATGGCATCTTGTACGGTGATTATCGCCTACCAACAGAAGCTGAATGGGAATATGCCGCTTATGGCTATATGATGCAAAATCCCCAAAGAAAAATGAAAGGATCTGCCAATCGTGGGGAGGAAATTATTGCCAACAAACAAGTGTATGCCTGGAAGAACGAGGGCTACGATAACCTCCGCTACACTCAAAAAGGGAAATTACAAGGTCAGTTTCTGGCGAATTTTAAAAGAGGTGCCGGAGATAATATGGGAGTTGCCGGGGGCTTAAACGATAATGCCGCCTACACCGCAGAAGTAGATTCGTACTACCCCAATGGCTTTGGATTGTATAATATGAGTGGCAATGTTAATGAGTGGGTGCAGGACGTATATCGCCCTATGCTAAATTCAGCTACGGATGATGACTTGAACCCCTTTAGAGGAAATATTTTTTCGAAGACTGATATGTCTGCCGGTCAAGGAAACTTAAGAGATGATAAGGGACGTATTAAAACCATACCACAAACCAACGACGAAGTTAAAAACCGACTGAACTATCAAAAAGCATATGCGCTAAATTATTTAGATGGTGATTCTTCGAGCGCAGCCCAGTATAATTTTGGGATTACCACACTGATTTCCGACAATTCACGGGTTTACAAGGGAGGAAGTTGGAACGACCGTCCCTATTGGTTAAGTCCAGGTACTCGTCGCTATCTGGATGAAAATGAGAGCAACAATACCATTGGGTTCCGTTGTGCCATGTCGCATTTCGGTTCTCCGGAATCTACTTCAGCCAAAACTAAATCGGGTTTATTTTTTCCTACCAGAAGAAACAAGCGATAATTTTTTTTAATTACCTATAAAAAATCCGCTACCCACCCAGTAGCGGATTTTTTATTGATTAATTTGCGGTATGAATATAGAGGAACTCTATAGTATTTATTGCAATCATCTGCAAATACAAACAGATAGTCGGAAACTTTCATCCGGAGATTTATTTTTTGCCCTTCGGGGACCCAACTTCAATGGAAACCAGTTTGCCTTGCAGGCGCTGGAAATGGGGGCTGCCTATGCAATTGTAGATGAGAACATAGCCGCAGATAACCATCGAATTATCCGGGTAGAAAATGTGTTAACTACCCTTCAGCAATTAGCCGGGTATCATAGAGAACAATTTACGATCCCCTTTATTGCGATAACAGGGAGTAATGGTAAAACCACCACCAAAGAGTTGGTTGCAGCCGTTTTATCGGCTCATTATAAAACCTACACCACACAGGGGAATCTCAATAACCATATTGGGATACCGCTCACGCTGCTACAAGTACAAAAAGATGCCCAAATGGCTGTAATTGAAATGGGCGCTAATCATCAGCATGAAATTGAAGGGTATTGCCAATATGTTAAGCCTACCCATGGAATCATTACCAATTGTGGCAAAGCCCATTTAGAAGGATTTGGGGGGGAAGAAGGAGTTCGGAAAGGTAAGGGAGAACTTTTTCAATTTTTAAGCGGCCATCACGGAACCGCTTTTGCCTTTGCCGATTACGATTACTTACACACGCTGGCCAAGCAAGTGCCACAAATAATTTGGTATGGTACTACATCAGGCATTATTCGGGGAAGCATTGAAAACAGTATGCCCTTGTTAAAAGTGGTCATTACAGGCGCCCTTGAACTTTCTGTTCAAACGCAACTGGTGGGAAACTATAATTTGCCCAATGTACTATGTGCTGTTGCCATCGGAAACCATTTTGGGGTTCCATCTGAAAAAATACAATCGGCCATCGAAAGCTATACCCCCTCGAATAGTCGCTCCCAATGGATTAATTGGGGTAACAATCAGGTGATATTAGACGCCTACAATGCCAACCCCTCCAGTATGAAGGTAGCCATCGAAAACTTTGCGCAGCTTCCCGGATCTGCAAAAATACTCATGTTGGGAGCTATGATGGAATTGGGGGAAACCAGTGTTGCAGAACATCAGGCATTACTTAACCTCATTCAGCAATATCCCTGGGCAGAAGTGGTATTGGTAGGGGGTGATTTTAGCAACTTATCGCACCCGTACCATTATTTCACCGATTCAACGCAGGCAAAAGCCTGGCTTAGCTCAAAAAATCCGCAAAAAGCCCAAATCTTACTGAAAGGTTCTAGAAGCATGAAAATGGAAAAGGTAATAGAATAAGGGGCAAGACCTGTTGACAGCAGAAATTCTTTTGTTAATGATTTGCCCATTTACCTTACCAAGCAACCAGTGTTCATTAGTTTCCTGAATTATTTTTCAATGGTGTATCTTTGTAAAATGAATACCTCAATAGAAAGGGCTCATCCGATAGTTGAAGCCAAGAATTATTTGCTTTCCACGCTTCAAAACAAATGCCCCCGCTGCCGACAAGGAAATTTGTTTGTTAACAGCAATGCCTATCAATTTAAAGGTCAGGTAACAAAGATGCACGAGCATTGCCAAGTGTGTAACCAACCCACCGAAATTGAAGTAGGCTTCTACTATGGAACAGGCTATGTGAGCTATGCACTTAGTATCGCCTTGCTGGTTTCTACATTCGTAGCCTGGAAAGTGTTGATTGGTATGACTTTCTCTATCGACGATAATAGAATTTTTTATTGGATGGGAACGGCTTTCGTATTATTATTTGCCATTCAGCCCTTATTAATGCGTCTCTCCAGAAGTCTTTGGCTCAGTTGGTTTGTAAAGTATGAGCCGAATTGGGAAAACAAACCACTTGAAAAGCCTGAAAGAATCGTTCCAGAACAAATGAATAACTGGTAAAAAAAAAGTCCTTACCATTGCTGATAAGGACTTTCTTATTTATAAAAGTTGAATTATTGGTTGATAAAACGTGTCCAACCTCTCCACCAGTTGGCAGCTACACCAGCAGCATCACAAGCACCACGGAAAGGAACTACCTGCATGCCGGCTAATTTAGGATCGGTAAATCTAGCACCCGTTAAAATGGGCTGATATCCATTACTACCACCGAATGGAAGGAAATCTGGAGCTGCGTAGTTAAAGGGAGCAATCATTTTTGCATCCGAAACGTTGGTTAACACGGTATTACCAAAAGCCGTATTAGAAAAACGATTAACCACAGAATCTCTATTCCATGCTAAGGCATTAGCAGAAGAAGCGATAAATGCATAAGAGGTAAGATCTATTCCGCTAGCAGGTCCACAGCCAGCAATGGTGTTGTTTTTAAAACGTGTTGTACTGTCTATAATATTATTCTCCATGGCTCTACCGTTTCTGGAGTCTATCAGCAAACCCTGAGACCATCCCAAAAATATTGAGTTAAAAATGCTAACGCCCACATTTCTGCGGAGATGTGCTGCAGATAAAAACAGGCTATTTCCAACATTATTTAAAGTAGCTCTTGGTCCGATGGCGGTGATATTACTAAAAACTGCGCGAGTTTGTGGCGTATTGGTAGAGCCGTTTGGATCGTTGTCGCACTCAAAAGCTTCACTTCTAGAGATATCAGCAATAGTAGAATCACGTAAAACGATACCGAACTGTACTTTTCCGCTAAATCCATTGTCCGCATCAAAATCATCATCCTGCGTTTTGTAAGCTATCAGGTGAGCACAATTAACCGTTCCACCAAACCACTCAAATGCATCATCTTTAGCATAGGTAACCTGCACATAATCAATTACTGTTTTTCTTCCAACAGCGGCCATAGTAAGGCTGTTGATTTCTTTATCTGGCTGATAGGCATATCCTGCATATTCAATTCGAACGTAACGCAAAACGCCAGAACTATCATTATCATCAGGAGTAGCACCGCCACCGGCAATCCCATCTCCGAATGAATTATCAACACCACCCTCAACCTGATAAGTTCCTGCTCCGGTGATAACACCCGGAACAGATCCAGAATATGTTGAATTCACACTGGCTTTTCCACAAATTACAATGCCGCCCCAATCACCAGAACGAGGTACCGGAGAATTAGAAGTAAATACAATGGGATTTTCTTGAGTTCCATCAGCCACTAATTTGGCTCCCCGAGTAATGATCAGTGCAGCCACATTGCTACCCTGATAGTCACCCCTTACATTTACTCCTGGCTCAACCTTCATGGTAGCATTGTTTACCATGTAAACCAGACCAGAAAGAATGTAAGTGTTACCGGCTTTTAACAAGGTATCTTTAGCAATACGACCCTTTAAAGTAATGGTTTGTCCTATAGGGTTAGGGTTAGGAGGAGTTGGAACAACGGTAGTAGTACCGCCATCCATTTCAATTTTTCTGCAGGAACTAGCTGCCAGCATTGTTACAGCAGCTAAAATGGTGAGCGACTTTTTCATGTTGATTGTTTTATCAGGGATTGATCAATGTTTATATATAATTATTAGAAATTGTACCCAAATACCAAGCTAATGTTCGTACCAAACTGACGACTTAAGCGAAAAGGATCGGTACTTTTATTAAGCAGGGTGTTACCATCCGGATTTTGATAGAAGTACAATCTTCTGTTTAGGATATCCTGAATGTTTAAACGGAATTCAGCCTTATTGCCGGCAAGTTTTTTGGTAACCTGAAAATCAAATACTGGCCTTGTAGATTCATAAATATCCGGCTGATCTTGGCTACCTACGAAAGTAACACGACGTCCAATCTGGTTATATAAAAGAGTGGCAGAAAAACCTGATTTTTCATGATCGTACAAAATAGACGCGTTCACCAAATAGGGTGATTGTCCCTGCAAAGGTCTGTCTAAAGAAAGGGTTGCATCTTCTACACGACTATATATATAAGAACCGTTGGCCTGGATGGTAAAATTCTTTAGTGCAGTTGAAAAATCTAACTTCTTTCTAAACTCGAGTTCAACACCAAAAGCGGTTGCATAATCAGGATTGGCAAAATTAAAACTACTGGCCCCTCCGGTTACAAAATTGTATACCATTTCGATAGGCTTATCAAAGTACTTATAAAATACACCTGCCGTAAATACTTCCCCTGCAGAAGGATAAAGCTCATATCGGAAATCTAAGTTGGTAACTTTTGTTCTTTGTAATAATGGGAAACCCTGCACGGCAGCATTTAACTCGAAATCGTAGTACTGAAAGTTGGCCAATTCACGAAACTCGGGTCGAACTACTGTTTGAGAAGCAGAAAAACGAAGATTGGTTAAATTATTCACTTTATAAGTTGCATTTAACCCGGGTAACCAATCACGAACCCGACTATAATTATATCGCGGGTCTGAAGTTTTTACACTACCCACTAACTGATCATAATCCTCCATTCTTACACCCCAGATTACCCGTAGCTTATTTCCAAATTGGTTGTCGAACTGTATATACGCCGCATTTAAAATAGTATTGGCAAGGTAGCGATACAGATTTCCTTTTATTGCATCAAAAGCAAGATTGGTGCTGGTAACTGAGCCATCGCCAAAATTTGCAGGAGCAAAAATCTTATCCGGAGATAATAAGCGGAGAGTAGCATTATCTCTTGGTAAGTAAATGGAGAATGGTTTGGCATCGAAAAGGCGATCCTTAATTTGCAACATATAACCGCCCTTCAGGGTTTGCTTACTGCCAAAAGCATCAAAAGAATAGGCCAAATCTGCACCTCCACTATAAATGTAGTCATTCAGATTTTGATAAAATCGGTTACCACTTTTCTGAGACAAAACATTAGACAACAACGCCACATATGGGTTGCTGGCGGATGAATTATTTTTTAGATAATACAGTCTTCTCTGATCAGGAATAAACCCATCTAATAAAGTAAAAGAACCATTCCATTTGAGTTTCAACTTATTATTGGGCAAAATCTGGTGCTCACCGGAAAGTTGTGTGTTCCAGAAAGTGTTCTGACGAAAACCTAATTCATATCCCCGAGCACTATCTAATAATGTATTCCCATTACCTTCAACACCGGTTCGCAAAGTTGTATAGTCTGAGGTGTTAATGTTAAATATAGTTTTGAGAGAAATCTTATTAAAGTTATCCATCTGGTAGGTGAGGTTACCCAAGGCACCCAACAAAATATCATTACTGAAGCGATCATCAGCAAAGTCGAAATCTGGCGTAAAAGCTCCGTTACCAATAAAATTGAACCCGCTATTGGTAGCTTTTAATAGGCGGGCAGTTCGATTATACGTTAATCCGAAAATTCCACCCAATTTACGGGTACCCTTCGAGCTGGTAAATCCACCGGAAACCTGCAATTGACTGTTTACCTGGTTAATTCCGTTTTGGATGGTGGGATTCCATACATTCTCAAATTGTTTGCCCATTTCAGTTTTAGCTTGGGCACTTAATGCGTCGAATTGAGATTTGGTGGTATACGTACTGGGTAATGCACGCGTTCCATCCTCAATACCCAGAAAATCTAGCTTCCCCCCCTGGTATACATAAAAGGGGTTGGAGATAGTTTGCGTATTAAAACCGGTACCTATCTGTATGTTGAAGAAATTTTTATTAGGGATATCCCGGGTATTCACTTGAATCAATCCGCCAGCCCATTCACCAGGCAGTTCTGGAACGAAAGCTTTATTGATTACAATGTTATCAATCATGTTTGCCGGAATCAAATCGAAAGAAAAGGCTTTTCTGTCGGGTTCAGTACTACTTAAAGGCACACCATTCAACAAAGCCATATTATATCTCTCGGCAAGGCCTCTTACAATCAGAAATTTACCTTCCTGTAAGCTGGCACCGGGAGTTCTTTTCAGCACTTCTCCTGTATTCTTATCTGGAGAACGGCGAATGGCTTCTCCTGAAATTACGGAGGCCACCGTGTTGGTATTTTTTTGAAATGCAATGAGGGCATTAACAGATTCTCCTTTGGCAGTTCCGCGATTGGCAGAGGCCGTAACAGTAACATTACTCAGTGATTTAACTTCTTGGTCAAGAACTAAATCCAGATTCTGTTCTGTAGCAGCAGAAAGCGAAATGTCATCAATAATTTTTTTCTGGTATCCTACGTAAGAAAAACTCAGTGTGTACTTTTTTCCAGATTCTGCAGGAAAAGAGAATCTCCCTTCCACATCTGTGCGCACCATACCACTAAAAGCACCGGAAATTTCAATGGAAACCCCAACCAAAGGCTCGTTCTTTTGGTTAGATACCTTTCCGGAAATACGACCTTTTTGGGCAAAGGAAGCCAGAGAAAATAAAAAGGCTATAGTGGTTAAAATAGTACGAATTCTCACGGGTTGATCATTTTGAAACAAAAGTAGTCGCCCAATGTAAAGGAATTGTTAAGCCAAGATTAAGCAATGGTTAATTCGCATATTATTACAATATTTAAATATTTATATGCAATTGCTTTTCATTTATTTATATGATTCCATTGTTAAATCATTGAAAATGGAATACCTTAGATAAAGATTGCTATTCAATTTTACATTTATGGATACCCATTTACACCATTCGCATACAGAGGAGCATATGAAGGGCTCAGAAACATTAAAAGATATTGTTATAGGTATGGCGGATGGGTTAACGGTTCCCTTTGCCCTGGCAGCCGGATTAAGTGGTGCTGTTAAAGACGTTCACTTAATAATTATTGCCGGTTTAGCCGAAATAGCGGCTGGCTCAATTGCTATGGGTTTGGGGGGATACCTAGCAGGTAAAACCGAACAAGACCACTACCAGAGTGAACTGAGAAGAGAATATGATGAAATAGAAAAGGTTCCCCAGGTAGAAAGGGAGGAGGTAAGAGAATTTTTTGAAGGACTGGGATTAAGTAAACAGGTTCAGGAGCAGGCAACGGAAGAATTGATAAAAGACAAAGACCGTTGGGCCGATTTCATGATGAAATATGAACTAGGCTTAGAAAAGCCCGACCCAAAAAGAGCCCATAAAAGCGGGTTTAATATTGGGGCATCTTATATTGTAGGGGGAATGATTCCTTTGAGTCCTTACTTTTTTGTGGAGGATGGAATTACCGGATTGCAATACTCTGCTGTTGTAACGCTTATCTGTTTATTTATTTTCGGTTATTTTAAAAGTAAACTTACTGGCACATCCCCGATTGCAGGTGCCATTCGAGTGATGATTATAGGAGCCATTGCGGCAGGTTGTGCTTTTGGAATTGCCAAGTTAATAGAAGGATAGTTGCTGAATTTTCCCAGCTATTTCAGAAATGGCGATGCCCATTTTTTATCCGTGTACACATTTTTTCCGGTAAGCGTTTTCAAAAAGGCAATGATAGCTGCTGATTCCCCGGCTTGCAAATTTAACTGCTGAACATTGCGACCATTGGGTTTTAACTTTGCATCCAAGTTAGCATTGTTTACAATTCCCGCTGCATAGTGAGCTATCACGGTTCCCAGATTTATTATACCCCCTGAATGCATCATTGACCCATTAGCAATGCCATTTGCGTTTACCACATCGCGTAAAGAAGGAGATCTGGAAACAGAAATATCAACACTGGCTCCACTGATACTGGCAATTACCCCATTATTTCTGGAATTTGGATCAATATCAAATTCAGGCGCCCGATGACATGCATTACAACCTAATCCACCGGCTATCCGGATGCTATTGGCGTCAAAACCGGTGGAGTCATAAACAAAGATTTACCGGTATTCTCTTCAATTGTAAAATTGGTAAAATTAGTGCGATCATTATTTACAAGCGCCCGACCGCTATCGAATCTGGAATCGAATGATTGGATGCTTCTGATAAACTGAGACAGACATTCCTGTAAACGGGTTTCGGTTACATTTACATCTCCATAAACAGCTGTAAATAACTCTTTATAATAATCGATTCCCTGTAATTTAGCCAACAGGGTTGTAAGGTTATCTCTTCCAGAAACCCCACTAAATCCCATTTCATTATGAGCCACTATGGGCTGGGTTGTTTGTGCTTCGAGGGTTGCGGCCCGCTCATCCCAGAAAAAATGAACCTCCTCGGCAAAGCGGGTATTGATTAATCGCATGGAATGGCGGTCGGTTGTTCCTCCCAAAACACCCGCACTAGACAGAGCTGTATCAGAAAAAGCAAATTCTTGCTTATGACAATTTGCACAAGCAACTGTATTGGTAACACTTAAGCTTTTATCATAAAACAAAACGCGACCCATAGTTGCCTTTGCATTGATGATGGGATTATTGATTCCGTTGTCTTTAACTATATAGGTAGGACGGATTTGTGCGGCATAATTCGTCCAGCTAAGGGGATTGATTTCTGTACCAAAATTTACTTTTATTGCAGCATAGGGATCAACGGTGGTGGTTGATGTATTGGGAGTAATCGCAACCGAATCGCGCTTACTGCAAGAAATCAACACAACCAACATACTGATTAGGCTAAGTAAAAAGAGGTACATCTTTTTCATAATACGGGTTTTTGGTAAGTGAATTGGAAATCTGGTTATACAATTCAGTATTCACACTTGATTAGATACACAAAAGACATACCCCGCTTATTGAAAATGTCGCTTTAGCTTGGAATTAACAAATGATGGAGGTTTTGATGTTGTGCTCACAATAAGATAACTAGGGGAGCGAGACGCGAATAAGCAACTGTTCGGGAATGGCTATATTTTAAGAAAATATAGAATCCCTTACTTGCTTCAAAACAGCTTGTAAAAATGTAGGCTTCATTCTATTTTTAAAAATCCGAATGTCTGACTCTTTGAATCCAACAATAATATAAAGCCTAAGTTGGCATCCTGATTTATCTAATGGAGACTCAAACATTAAATTATCAACTTCAAATGAAAATCTATCAATTTTAGAAGATGATGTCATCATCACTCCAGTATAAGAATTTTCATAAGAATTCGCACTATTTGAGCTAATTATAAGTATGGGATGATCTAAGCTTTTTCCGTCAGGAAGCTCTACAGGTTTCTTTAAATAGACAAGATCACCTTGAGGATACTGCGCAGGCATTAATTTGTTATTTGAAGGGCAGTATTGTAAGATATTTTAGAAGCATGATCTATCAGAGCTCTATCTGACCCATCTGATTCATTATTTTGAAAAACGTTAGATTTTAACTTAAACTCAATGTCATATAATTCCATCAAAATTGTATTAGCCAATTCTTTTGTAATATCTAAATCAAAGAAATCTACCTTTTCCATTAAGTGATAATAAGATCTATATTTTTTCATCACGCTCATGAATTGTATATAAACCTCTTCCGGAATTTTTTCATCCACCTGTTTTGTTATATGAGCATTTAGTCCTTCAATCATTATAAGCGTTTTCCCTAAATCTTTATTTATACCAGATAGGATTCTGGAGAGCAGACTAATCTTCATTTTACCTTTAACTCTATGGATGAATCCTACAATTGGTGTAACAAAATTCAATTTGATACTAAGAAGCCTATTACTATAAAATGGATCAATGAAAGTAGGTATTGAGTGTGTCATAACTTTATTTTCATTTGGAGAACATTAACAAAAGGAGCAAAGAAATCTCTAATTATTCAATTGCAATTTAGAGAGTTTCTAATAAATCAATTCTTAAAATTATTCCAAAAGGTGATAATTGGGTCTGTTTTATGGCATTTTTTGATCAATGTCGCTATTTGTCGGCTCAAGACGGATAATTATATCATCCTATTGTCAATTGCTTCCAATTAAGATACTAAAGAAATATAAAATGCTGTAGGTAAAAATGAATCAGCTTTAAAAAAACTGCAGAGAGGAAGGGATTCGAACCCTCGATACGGTTTCCCGTATACACACTTTCCAGGCGTGCTCCTTCAACCACTCGGACACCTCTCTGTTTCCCTTTCGGGGGCTGCAAAGTTAGCAATTCCTAGGCTATTTTCCGAATATTTTCAGTGCATTTGCCGAAGTAATGGTGGCTATTTGCTCCAAAGAACACTGGCATACTTCACTTAGGCGATGTGCAATGAAAGGCAAATAAGCCACTTCATTTTTTTTACCTCGATGTGGAACCGGTGCCAGATATGGCATGTCTGTTTCTAGTAGCAGCCAATCAGGCGATATGCCAACTAAAGCCTCCGCCAACCCACTATTCTTATAAGTTACTACACCGCCTATTCCCAAATAAAACCCCATTTCGGTAATTTGATGGGCCTGCACCCCGTTTCCACTAAAACAATGAAAAATACCCCGCAACCCCATTTCGGCAAAAGGCATTACCGCTTCTATCGTGGCATCCATCGCATTTCGCGTATGGATTACCACCGGCAACTGATAATTCAGCGCCCACTGCATCTGTTGCTGAAAGGCAATCAGCTGCTGACTATCAAAACTTCTATCCCAATAATAATCGAGCCCGATCTCCCCTACCGCAGCAAATTTTCGCTTGCCCAGCCAGGTTTCCACCAAAGCCAACTCCTGTTCATAATTTTCTTTCACATAACAAGGATGCAAACCCATCATGGCATAACAATAATCCGGATAACTGGCTTCCATCTCCAATAAAGTATCCATCTCACTGCTATCGATTGCCGGCATATAAATTCTCTCTATACCCGCCTCTTTGGCTCTACGAATCAACCCCTCCCTTTCGGTAGTCAACTCTTGTAAATAAATATGTGCATGGGTATCAATTAGCATTTCATTAATTTTTATTTGGATGAAGTTCAGCAGGAGGTAAGGCCAAAAATCGATACCCGGCTTTTGAAAAATGAGCCAATACCAAGGGTAAGGCAACCTGCATTCTTTCCCAAGCCTTGGTACTATCATGAAACACCACCACTGAGCCTGCTGCCGCATTTTTTATTACATTTTTTGCACAATCCTCCCCGGTTAATTTAACATCAAAGTCACCACTCAACACATCCCACATCATTATTTTAATAGCAGGAAAATGCTGTGTTAATTGTTTCTCTTGCCGAAAACGAATTCTCCCATAAGGAGGCCGAAACCAACCCGTTGGAAGCCACTCGGCAGCCGCTTCCACTTCCTGCAAATACAATTCATCCGCCACTTTCCACCCGTTTACATGATGCATCGTATGATTGCCCAACATATGCCCCTCCTTTCGAATCCGGGCAAGTAATTCAGGATTATTTTTGGCATTTTCACCTACACAAAAAAAACTGGCCCTAGCACCATATTTGGCTAATTGATCCAATACAAATGGCGTTGCAAATGGATGGGGACCATCATCAAAAGTGAGGTAGATTGCCCGATCCGTGTTCGGCATTTTCCAATGCAGTTTCGGATAAATTTTCCGCAGCCAGCCCGGTGTTTTTACCAAATACATGCCACAAAGATACACGAGTATAGGCTGCTTTTCAATACACCTTACCTATCCTTTAAACAGGTTAACTAGAAGCATAGTATCTTTGTAGCATGAACAACCCAATTCGCGTACGATTTGCACCCTCCCCCACCGGTGGTTTACACCTGGGAGGCGTAAGAACAGTATTGTTCAATTATTTATTTGCCAAACAACAGGGCGGTACTTTTATTGTTCGTATTGAAGATACCGATCAGGGAAGATGGGTGCCCGGAGCAGAAGAATATATTTTGGATACTCTAGAATGGTGTGGACTGGAACCCGATGAAAGTACTAGAAAAGGAGGTGCTTTTGGCCCCTACCGGCAAAGTGAAAGAAAACCCATCTACCGGAAATATGCAGAAGCATTAGTTGCTAATGGCTTCGCCTATTATGCATTCGATACCCCGGAAGAACTGGAAGCCATGCGGGAAAAATATAAATCTGACAGCAATCCTTCCCCACAATATAATCAGGCAATCAGGGGTTTCATGAAAAACTCCCTCACCCTTTCACCCGACGAAGTTACGCAACTGTTGGCAGCAAAAACCCCGCATGTAATTCGCATCAAAATGCCAGAAAACGAAACGGTGCATTTGGTGGACATGATTCGGGGAGATATCTCTTTTGAAACTAACACAGTAGACGATAAAGTTTTGTTGAAAGCCGACGAGATGCCCACTTATCACCTGGCAGTAGTGGTAGACGACTACTTAATGAAAATATCGCATGCTTTCAGAGGAGAAGAATGGCTTCCCTCCGCCCCCGTGCATGTATTGTTATGGAAATACCTGGGATGGGAAACTGCTATGCCAGCATGGGCACACCTGCCTTTGATTTTGAAGCCGGATGGACATGGCAAACTCAGCAAAAGAGATGGTGATCGATTAGGTTTTCCGGTATTTGCCATGAACTGGACCGACCCTAAAACTGGAGAAACTGCAAGCGGATTTAAAGAGAATGGATTTCTGCCGCAGGCATTTGTAAATATGCTAGCGCTATTAGGTTGGAATCCGGGAAGCGACCAGGAAATTTTTTCGCTTCAAGAACTCATCCAGGTTTTTTCCATGAGCCGCGTACACAAGGGCGGAGCGAAATTCGATTATGAAAAAGCCAAGTGGTATAACCAGGAGTGGATCAAACGCTTGCCTTCCGCTGAATTACTGCCTAAAGTAGCAGCCATATTGCAAGCCAAAGGAATTACTAACGACGCAGCGCTTCCCCTAGAAACAATTATCAATCTGGTGAAAGAGCGTTGTTCGCTGCTGACTGATTTTATTCCCCAGACATCCTTTTTCTTTCAAACACCTGAAACTATCGACATTGACTCCATCAAACCCAAATGGAATGAAGCGAAAAATTTATTTTTTGTTGAGTTGATCCGAAACTGGCAATTAACCAACTACTGGAATACCGATGATTTGCATCATGCCTTTCAAGAACTGGCAGCGGCCAATAATCTTAAACTGGGCGAGTTGATGCTGCCCCTAAGAATTATGCTGGTAGGCGGCAAATTTGGTCCGGGTGTGTTTGAAGTAGCTGCTTTAATAGGTAAAGATGAATCCATCCACCGCATTCAACGGGCGCTGGCTCAACTACCGCATCCGCATCCCTAATTTGAGCTGAAAACTATCCCTGCTTTTCCATCATTTCCATTACGGGCTGCCAGTGCGTTTCGTAAAGGGAAGCTAAATACGCCCTATCAACCGCTGACAATTTTACCAGATGTCCGGTATTACCTGCCACCTGATCTTGCTTCCGGATGCCGGGTATCACCACTGAAATTTCAGGATAGCTGAGTATAAAACTCAAAGCCAATCCGGTAAGGGTTGTATTGTATTGATTCGCCAAGGGTTGAATTTTTTCTCGTAAGATTTTATCAGAGGCCGCCAACAAGGGAGCAACCAGGCGATTACTTCTGTGATCATCTTTTCCGAAAGTTGATTCCGGCGTCATCTTGCCCGTTAGTAATCCAAATTGCAATGGCATACGGGCAATAATCCCATATCCCTGTTTGCCGGCCTGCTTTATGATGGGTAATGCGCGCTGATTGATCAAATTAAATACCAACTGAAATCCATCACCTAAAGCAGATTGCAGAAAAAAATCCGCCTCAGGAAAAGGATTAAAAGTGATTAGCGAAATACCCCAGTATCGAATTTTACCCTGTTGCTGCAATAATTGCATGGCCTCGATACACTCACCATTTTCTAAATGCTGCATGCGCGCCACATGTAACTGATGGAAATCAATGGTCTCCCGTTTTAGTCTGCGCAAACTTTGTTCACAAGCTTCAATAATATACTTTTTTGAATAATCAATTTCAATCCGCTCATTGTCTAGGGTTTTTTGTCCCACTTTGGAAGCTACTATCATATCAGGCCGGTTTCCAATGGTTTCTCCCAGCAACACTTCTGCATGGCCCAAACCATAAAAATCGGCTGTATCAAAAAAATTAATGCCGGCATCCATCGCTGTATGTATGGCTAATTTAGACTCCTGGTCGTCTGTCTCACCCCATCCGATAGGTAATTTGCCAACAAAGGCAGCGCCACCAATGGCCCAACAGCCAAATCCTACTTCGCTCACCCGAAGCGTTGTTTTTCCAAAATTTCTGTATTCCATAATTGCCTTTGTAAAGAGTTGCCTGTAAACCTACTTACATTTTTAGTAACTTTACCATCGATTGCGACAATTTATTACATGCAAATGAAAAGACCGGTAAGGGTATTAATTGCCAAAGTTGGCCTCGACGGCCACGATCGCGGTGCTAAAATTATTGCGGCTTCACTGCGGGATGCTGGGATGGAGGTAATTTATACCGGACTGCGACAAACTGCCGAAATGGTGGTTAATGCAGCCTTACAAGAAGATGTGGATGCCATCGGAATCAGTATTTTAAGTGGGGCGCACATGACGGTTTTTCCAAAAGTGATTGCAATGATGAAAGAAAAGGGATTGCAGGATGTATTACTCACCGGCGGGGGTATCATTCCGGAAGATGACATGAAAGCGTTGAACGACTTAGGTGTTGGTAAATTATTTGCACCCGGAACTCCTACCATTGCTATAGCAGATTATATCAAAGAATGGACTGAAACTCATCGAAAATTTTAATACATATGAACCCTGTATTGTTAACGAATTTATCAGATGGTATTTACACAATTACCATCAATCGCCCTGATAAACTAAATGCATTAAATCAGGAAGTACTCCGCTCCCTTAATCAGGAACTGGATATCATTTACGCAGATAATAATATTAAAACAGTGATCATCACCGGATCTGGCCCCAAAGCTTTTGTAGCTGGCGCAGACATCAGTGAATTTAACCAACTGGATGAAACACAAAGCCGGCAAATGGCGAAAGCCGGTCAGGACTTATTTTTCCGCATCGAAAGGAGTCCGAAACCCATTGTGGCCTGTGTAAATGGTTTTGCTTTGGGCGGTGGTTGCGAATTAGCCATGAGTTGTCATTTTCGCATCGCTTCTCCCAATGCACAATTCGGTCAGCCGGAAGTGAATCTGGGCATAATACCTGGTTATGGAGGTACACAACGACTAGTTCAATTAATTGGAAAGGGTCGCGCCTTAGAATTGATCATGAGCGGAAACCTGATTGATGCCAATACAGCCTTACAATATGGTTTGGTAAATCATGTAGTTGCACCTGAAGAACTAATCAACAAGGCAACTACTATCTTACAAACTATACAAGCTAAGGCACCGATTGCAGTAGCCCATTGCATTATTTGTGCCAATGCCGTTTTCGACGAAACCATCAATGGATACGAGCAGGAAGTGAATTCTTTTGGTGCTTGCTTTACTACCAGCGACCGGGTAGAAGGCACACAGGCATTTCTAGAAAAAAGAAAACCAATATTCACAGGCAAATAAGCAACCGGAAATCTACTAGGTTGATTTTACCCAAATTTCACTATTCGCTCTAAATCCTCACGATTCTACTTTTAATGTTACGGCTTGGGGGGATTGTGAAAAAACAGGGCAGCATCCATTTCTTTTTTTGGCATACCAAATGGCTGATAACTTACACTCAAATCATTCCCTCCACCACTATCAAAGTATACTACTTTAAAGCGGTGATATCCTTTCTCTAAAATACACCTGCCTACTTTTTCTTCCGACCCATGATTGCCGTCGTTGTTAACGATTTCTTGGTCGTCAATCAACAAAATACTTCCATCATCACTTTTGGTAAAAAACTGATACCCGCCCGTTTTTTCTACTTGGATATAGCCCTCGAACGTTAATCCATATTTATCCTTTCTAAGTTTAACCGATTCATTCGGAACGGCTGCAATGCCTTTTTGTTTGGGGGATGATGTAGTAACCACATTCATATCCATTACATCCGCTTCAAAATATTGATACGCCAACCCAGGCTTAAGGGTGGCCGGCACTTTCACAGCTTTTAGTTGGGTTAATCCACTAACCGAAGCCACGGCAGTATCACCCGGTAATTTATCGGAGGAAGCAACAACGTAGGCCTTTATGGTAACATCTCCTTTTACCATAAAGGGTTTATCATACACAATAGGCTGCGAACTACTATTCAGCATATACCCCAAAGTGAGTGTGGGTTTTGGAGAACGGAGTGTAACCAATGCACCCGACAGGTCGGGCTGGTATAGAATATCGATAGTTGGTTTGGGTTGAAAAGCCCCAAAGCCAGCTATTTTAATTACATACGCCGATGAAGTGTTGAATCGTGCCGGATCGAAAGGAGGCAATTGCAGCACCACATCATTCCCTCGTATTTCTGCTGGCAACGAAGCGCCAGTTGCCAATAAAGTGATTTTGTTGAGGGGCACATTGGGGCCCAGATTTTTTAACACAACTTGTCCGTTAGAAGGATACCGAGGCAGGATGGCATACAACTGATTACTGGCTGCACGATAGGTATAAAAAACCTCTTTAACCGCATAGCCAGGAGTTGGATTTACGGTTAACTTAATCATGATATCTTCTCCTTTTTTAGCTTTGTAATCTCGCTTACCCTCGCTCCATTGACTAGTATTCTTCCAGCGGGAAGTGCCATAGATTGCTTCTCCATTTTTAGCAAGCCACTCACCGATATCTAATAAACGCTCCTGCATAATGGGTGGAATTTTTCCATGCTCATCGGGACCAATATCGAGTAAAAAATTACCGCCTCTGCTTACCTTATCTATGAGGTGGTAAATGAGGGATTGAGAAGAATTATAATCCCAGGCATCTTCTTCCCGATTATAGCCATACGAATAGCCCATTCCGCGACTCTCCTCCCAGGCATGTTGCTCAAAGTCTAGATCGGGTTGATACTCGGGTGTAAATACCGATCCGTGTTTAAAACGGATGCCGCTTCCCCAACGGTCGTAGGTTACTACTTTTTCTTTCACCGGACTTTCGTTGTACAACCAACTCAAAAATTCTTTCGATTTCCAGGTTTCCTCATTGGCATCCCAATCTCCATCCGTCCAGAATACATCGGGTTGGTAATTATTGATAAGCTCTTTCATTTGGGGCCACATATGTTCAGAAACATATTTATTGCGGTCCGTTTTCCAAAGTGGATTAAACCATTCATACAAAGAGTAATACATACCTGCCCGAACCGAAGTTTTTCGAACCGCCCGAAATAGATCACCCAACAAATCTCTGCGGGGGCCCGTAACCAGTGAATTCCAGCCAAATCCCCAAGTGCGGCTGGCTTCATTGCTGGGCCAGAGGGCATAGCCATCGTGGTGTTTAGAAGTTAATACAATGTATTTGGCACCTGATTGCTCAAATAATTTTGCCCATTCTTCGGGCTGATATAATTCTGACTTAAACTGATCGGCCAATTGGTAATAGGTAAGATTGCCGAATTTTTTTCGGTGATATTCTTTTTTGGCACTATCGCCCGTTTCCAGTCCTTGCTGATACCATTCGGCATAGCCCCCCTTGGTGGTATATCCCGGAACTGCATACACGCCCCAATGGATAAAAATCCCAAATTTTGCATCCGAAAACCAATTGGGAACAGGTCGGCTATCCAGTGATTGCCAGGTAGGTAAATAAGGCTGGGCTGGGGAGAGCCGAGTAACCAACAGCGCAAATAGTAACAAGCAATATTTCATAATCAAAAATTATGGTTGAAATTAAGAAAAACCCCCGACAAAAAGCGGAAACCCAATAGGGGGAACGGGGCGTTTGTTCACTGAAACTGAGAACGATTATCATCCGATAGCCGTACCTTTGCAGCCGAAATCATCCTTTTAAAATAATCTCCATGGAATATCGCATTGAAAAAGACACGATGGGCCAGGTTAGTGTACCGGCTCACGTTTACTGGGGCGCTCAAACGCAAAGAAGTATCGACAACTTTAGAATAGCGCAAGACATCAACCGCATGCCCAAAGAAATTATTGAGGCATTTGCTTATTTAAAAAAAGCAGCTGCCCTAACCAATGCCGAGGCAGGTATTCTTGCCCAAGATAAATGTAACTTGATAGCTCAGGTATGCAATGAGATACTGGAAAATAAGTTAAGCGATCAGTTTCCGTTGGTGGTATGGCAAACCGGCAGTGGCACTCAAAGTAATATGAATGTTAATGAGGTAATTGCCTACCGGGGCCATGTGTTACAGGGTGGATCACTTACCGACACAGAAAAATTTCTGCATCCGAATGATGATGTAAATAAATCACAATCTTCTAATGATACGTTTCCAACTGCCATGCATATTGCTGCCTACAAGGTATTGGTAGAAAATACTTTGCCGGGTATTCAGGCTTTGCGCAATACGCTGGCAGAAAAGAGTAAGGCATTTATGCATGTTGTAAAAATTGGCCGTACGCACTTTATGGATGCAACGCCTTTAACACTAGGACAAGAACTGAGTGGATATGTTGCCCAATTAGATCATGGAATGAAAGCTATCCGCAATAGCTTATCGCATTTGAGTGAGTTGGCATTGGGTGGCACTGCTGTTGGAACGGGTATCAATACCCCTCCCGGCTATGATGTAAAAGTGGCAGCCCATATTGCTGCACTTACCGGATTGCCTTTTGTTACAGCAGAAAACAAATTCGAATCGCTGGCTGCGCATGATGCCATTGTAGAATCTCATGGGGCATTAAAAACGGTTGCTGTTAGCTTAATGAAAATCGCCAATGATATTCGCATGCTATCTTCCGGACCAAGGAGTGGTATTGGTGAATTATTTATTCCCGATAATGAACCGGGTTCTTCTATCATGCCTGGCAAGGTAAATCCTACCCAATGTGAAGCACTCACAATGATTGCGGCACAGGTGTTGGGCAATGATGTAGCCATCAATATTGGAGGCGCCACCGGACATTTTGAATTGAATGTATTTAAGCCGGTAATGATTTACAATTTCCTGCACAGTGCCCGATTAATTGGAGAGGGTTGTGTAAGTTTTAATGAAAAATGTGCAATCGGATTGGCACCAATTGAGGCCAATATACAAAAGCATGTAAACAACAGTTTAATGCTGGTAACTGCACTCAATCCTAAAATTGGTTACTACAAAGCAGCAGAGATTGCGCAAAAAGCCCACAAACAAGGAACTACCCTAAAAGAAATGGCCATACAACTTGGCTATCTTACGGCAGAAGAATTTGACGAGTGGGTGAAGCCCGAAAAAATGGTAGGTAACTTACCTGCTTAACTTACTTTGCTTTGTAAACGCATTTGCCTCCCAGATATGTTGCGCGAACTTTGGTTTGTAAGATTTCAGATGCAGGTATCTTCATCAGGTCGGCCGACAATAGAATAAAATCAGCTTTTTTGCCCGGCTCGAGGCTACCTATTTCTTTTTCCTGAAATCCAGCTTTCGCGGCCCAGATAGTCATCCCCCGAATGGTTTGTTCGCGCGTTAATGCATTTTCAAACTGAAAACCTCCTTCGGGAAAACCCTTTGCATCCTTTCTAAAAACGGATGCCAGGAATGTTTTAAACGGTGATATATCTTCCACCGGAAAATCGGTGCCCAGTGGAATCCAGCCATTTTGCTGCAGCAGTTGCTGGTAAGCATATCCACCCTTTAATCTTTCTGCACCCAGGCGCTCGCCGGCCCAATACATATCACTGGTAGCATGGGTAGGTTGAACGGAGGGAATTATACCGGCAGCACCAAACAAGTTGAAATCATTTGGATTAACAATCTGTGCATGTTCAATCCGCCAGCGTTTATCGGTTGTGCCTTTCAGGTATTTGCCATAAATGTTCAACATCGCACGGTTGGCACTATCGCCAATTGCGTGGGTACACATCTGAAATCCAGATTGAATCAGCAACGCAGCTACCGAATCATAATGTGCCGGTGAACGAAGTAAAAATCCATTCCAGCCGGGCTGATCAGAATAGGCATGCAATAGGCAGGCACCTCGGCTTCCCAAAGCTCCATCAGCATATACTTTAAAAGAACCAACCCGCAAAAGGTCGGTAGTATAGGGCCCCCGCTTTAACCAAATGGATAAATTATCATCCTGATCACTGAGCATAACATTCAAACGCATCGCCAACTTACCGGCTTTTTGTAACGAATCGATTTGCATCACTACCTCGTTATTCAAACCACAATCCGTAATGGAGGTGAGCCCCATTTCGAAACAATTTTGCTGGGCTGCGGATAAAAACTTTTCAAAAGTAGCAGCATCTACCGTGGGAATACTTTGATAAACGGCGTTGTCGGCATTATCAATTAAAACCCCGGTTAATTGCCCATTTTTTTCAAGAATGGCGCCCCCTTCAATGGTTTGGCCTACCCGAATGCCTGCTCGGTTAAGTGCCTCCTGATTGGCGATGGATG
>Ga0247844_1001209_pt1 | contig 49502 bp, 37 predicted proteins | sample LaCtaG_FD_192421 | JGI IMG/M metagenome (GOLD analysis project Ga0247844, IMG submission 192421) | Freshwater microbial communities from meromictic Lake La Cruz, Castile-La Mancha, Spain - LaCruzMarch201714.5m_1 | ecosystem: Environmental > Aquatic > Freshwater > Lake | place: Spain: Castile-La... | reverse complement strand
TCCTAAAATGAAATCACTTTTTTTCGAAACGCGGTATGGGCTAGTCCGTGCGCTGAAATTCGGTCATGGGGAGCAACTGCTCATCGCTTTGCACGGCTTTTCCGACCGTGCCCGCATGTTTGCCGTGCTGGAAAAATCGCTTTCCGAGCGATACACCATCATCGCGATTGATTTGCCTTTTCATGGGCAAACCGAATGGCACATAAGTGATTTTTCTAAGGAAGATTTACTGGAAATTCTGGCTCAAGTCCTTGAAAGTGAAGGGAAAACAAGGTGGTCCCTCCTGGGTTTTAGTTTTGGTGCGCGCCTGGCGCAGGCAATGTTGCCGGAACTTGCCCCCCAATTAGATCACCTTTACCTGCTCTCGCCCGATGGGCTTAATACAAAAGGAATGAGAGTAGCGGAACGAACACCCATGTTGTTTCGGCGTTGTTTTTTCCGAATGCTTCGACACCCCGAATGGTTTGTTTCACTGGCTGAGGTGGGCCGAAACTGGGGCTTGATCCCGACGTTTACCTATACATTCATTCGTAGCCATCTGAATCGCCCGAAGCGAATTCAGCGGCTGTTTGGATGCTGGTTTTCAATAGATTCGTTTAACCATCCTCGTCTGGATGTTCACAAAATATTGCAAGAAACAGCGATTCCAACAGCTGTTTTTATAGGAGCAAAGGATAATTTGGTGCACAAAAAATCATTGAAAAAGTTATACTCGAATCTGCCCAACGTGCACCTTTTCATATTGAAAAATACAGGCCACCGAGTCGTGGGGAAGGTGCTGGCTGAAATGTTAAGGTGGGAGGGACTTCAGTCCGTCAAAATTGATGTGCTGACGGACTGAAATCCGTCCTTCAGCCAGTTGCTATTTACCACTCCCTGCTCATTTTCAAAAAACCTGATTTGTATATTTTCTCCATCGAAAACTGCATAAGAGCAATGATGAAGCCACTCTCCCAGGTTTAGATAGCGACCGCGCCCGTTTTTCAATGCCCAGTCAATGGGCAAATGCCGGTGACCGAAGACAAAGTAATCGGGCGCTACACCCAGTTCAATTTTACGGTGACAATATTGGAGCAGCCACTCTTTTTCTTCGCCGAGCCAGGCACGTTCTTCTGGCGGGGTGGCGGCGCGACTCGTTTGAGAGGAAAAGTTGGCGAGACGAATGCCAAAGTCAGGGTGAATCCAACTAAAAAGCCATTGACTGAAAGGATGGACAAACACTTTTTTCATCCGTTTGTAGCCCAGGTCGCCAGGACCGAGGCCGTCGCCATGACCGATGAGAAATTTTTTTCCATGGATCTCGCGCTCAATGGGTTTGCGGTAAACTGGGATGCCAAACTCTTGTTCAAAGTAGCCAAACATCCACAGGTCGTGATTGCCCGTGAATGCGTACACGGGAATGCCCGCATCGCGCAGCTCAGCCAATTTGCCCAATAAGCGATTGTAACCTCTGGGAATCACAGTTTTGTACTCAAACCAAAAATCAAATAGATCGCCTACCAGATAAATTGCTTCTGCATCAGACGCTATGCTATCCAGCCATCTGCATACCTGACGTTCGCGTTCCGCGCTTGTGAGTTTGGCATCCACCCCCAAGTGGAAATCGGATGCAAAAAAGGTTTTTTTTCTAGAAGTATTCACGCCACAAAAGTAGGGAACCTCGCTAACTGAAACTTGGTGTTATTCATGCCCTTCGTACATTGCCGCCTCAAAAGGATCTTGGAAGTTGGACGTAGGACTTTGGATACTCAACATTGTCCAAAATCTAAAGTCTAAGATCCAACGTCTAATGTCCAACGTCCAACAACATGAAACTCTCTACCACCCTTTTGATTTCTCTAGCTGCTTTGGCTGTGGCCATCGGAGCACACCTCATTCCCGGCGTTGATCCATCTGTTTTGATGTTTTTTCGCTGGATTTCTGTGGTCGCTTTCTGTGCCTACGGCTGGACGCGCAACTCGCTCACCACCTGGATTTTGATCAGTATGGTTGTCGGTTTTGAAGTCGGTTTGGATATGGGAAAAGCCGCTAAAGACTTCGACGTGTTGAGTTCCATTTTTATCAGACTCATCAAAACGGTGGTAGGGCCACTGCTTTTTTCCACCCTGGTCATTGGTATTGCGGGACAAAGCAGTGGCAAACAAATGGGGCGAATTGCCGTAAAAGCCTTCACTTATTTTTTGGCGGCTACCTCGGTTGCTTTGGTGATTGGTCTTTTGGCGATAAACTTTACCCAGGCTGGTGCAGGAATCCAGCGCAGCGATACCAACGATAGGGTGATGGTGCCTGCCACGGAACTTCAAGCCAAGGTAGACACGAAGAAAAACGAGGCACAAATGCTCTACGGCGACAAGGTGGTCACGATGAAACCTGCCGATTTCAAATTGGACTGGAAATATACAGTGCTGCATTCTTTCCCCGAAAATGCTGCCAAAATGATCTACGAAGGTGCCGTGCTCCAAGTGGTGGTTTTTAGCCTCTTGTTCGCTATGGGACTTCGACAAGTGAGCGAGCACCATCGAAACACGATGATACACTGGTGCGAATCGCTCTCCGAAGTGATGTTCAAGTTCGTGGGAATCATTATGTATTTCGCGCCATTTGCAGTAGGCGGTGCATTGGCTTCCACCATCGGTGACAAAGGATTGGGTGTTATGGTGAACCTCGCCAAATTGCTCGGTACCCTTTATCTCGCATTGTTCGTGTTTATTCTGGTCGTGTTTATCCCGGTGATGTTTTTTTTCAAAATTCCAATTCGCAGTTTCCTTCGCACAGTTTATGAACCTGCATCCCTGGCTTTTGCAACCGCCAGTTCAGAAGCCGCTTTGCCACAAGCGATGACGGCTATGGAGAAATTTGGTGTTCCGCGCAAGATTGTCTCTTTTGTGATCCCCACAGGCTACAGTTTCAACCTGGATGGTTCCACGCTATACCTCGCTTTGGCCGCCATGTTTTGTGTTCAGGCTGCAGGTCTCACGGATGTATTTACCTGGGACAAACAGTTGATAATCATGGCCACACTGCTACTTACTTCCAAGGGGGTGGCTGCCGTTCCAAGGGCTTCGCTGGTCATTTTAACCGCAACAGTGCAACAATTTGGTATTCCCGAATGGCCTATCGCCATTATCCTCGGCGTAGATGCGCTGATGGATATGGGACGGACTTGTATCAATCTGGTGGGAAACTGCCTTGCTTCTGCTGTGGTGGCACGCTGGGAAGGGGAGTTTGATGATGAAATGGCAGGGCAGGTCTGAGGAGCCACTTAGAAGTTAAAAGTTAAAAGTCAACGGTCAAAAGTCAATGGTCAAAAGTCAAAAGTCAATGACCAACATCGCAATCTTTGCCTCCGGCGGTGGCAGCAATGCCCGCAAAATTATCGAACACTTTAAGGACTCGTCTGTGGGGCGGGTAACTTTGGTGGTATCGAATAAGCTAAAGGCGGGCGTTTTGAGTATCGCTGAGGAATATGGAATTCCAACACAAGTCATTGATCGCCCTACTTTTTACGAATCGGAGGAGATTCTGAAAGTTATGGAAAAACACCCAATTGACTTTGTAGTGCTGGCAGGATTTTTATGGCTGGTGCCGGGCTATTTGGTACGAGCTTTTCCACATCGAATTTTGAATATTCACCCTGCGTTGTTGCCAAAATATGGCGGTAAAGGCATGTATGGCCACCACGTCCATGAAGCGGTAAAAGCGGCAGGCGACCCAGAAACGGGTATGACCATTCATTTTGTAAACGAGCATTATGACGATGGGGACATAGTTTTTCAGGCAAAATGTCCCGTTTCGCCAGAAGATTCGCCAGAAGAAATTGCCCGGAATGTGCTTGCCTTGGAACACCGATTTTTTCCCGAAACAATCGAAAAGGTAATTTTGGGACTTTGAAGTGCTGCATTCAAAGCGTCAACCTACTGAAAATTCGCTTATTTTTGCACTTAGAACGGATCCAAAAATCTGTTAATCAGTCATGGCAGCCATCACCGATATATCGCAACTCGACCTGAACGGCACATACTCCTACGCCGATTATCTGACTTGGAAGTTTGAGCAAACCCTTGAACTCATCAAAGGGAAAATCTTTTTGCAGATGGCTGCTCCAAGCCGCAGGCACCAGGAGGTTTCTTGGCGTTTAACAGTTAAGATTGACGCTCTTTTTCGGAAACACCCATGCAAAGCCTACGCCGCACCCTTCGATGTTCGGCTTTATGACAAAAAGAAGTCTGAAAAAGCCAATAAGGATATTTTCACCGTCGTGCAGCCAGATTTGTGCATAATATGTGATCTGGAAAAATTAGACGATCGTGGTTGTCTTGGTGCTCCTGATTTAATCATCGAAATTCTTTCGCCTGGAAATTCGATGCGCGAAATGAAAATCAAAAAGGACCTCTATGCCGAAAATGGGGTGCGTGAATATTGGATTGTGGATTTCGACCACGAAACACTCACTCGTTTTAAACTTGAGGGCGAAGACCGCTACGGTTTAGCAGAAATTTTTGTTAGCAATGAGACGGTGATGTCACTGATTTTTCCTGATCTGGCTATTCCTCTCGAAGAACTGTTTCTCCCATGATTCCGCTGTTTTTCAGAATGAGGAAACGCTACATTTTACTTTTAAGCGTAATATTTTTCGTCGATTCCGCAAAAGCCCAACCTCTGCCCACTCTTCTTAAAAATGCCGAACGGGAATCCAAAGCAGGCCACTTTCTCAGAGCCGCAGAGCTTTGGGAACGTGCTGGGCGACTCAAAAACTCCGACCCCACACTGCTCCACCAAGCTGCTGAAGCTTATGCCCGTGTGCGCGACTACCTTAGTGCAGCCGACTGTTATCGAGTGGCTATGATGGATGCACGTTTTCCACTCGCGCCACTCCGCTATGCACGCGCCCTGAAACAACAAGGCCGCTATGAAGAGGCCGCTCAGGCTTTTGAAACCTTTGCCCGGCAATATCGCGGCGAGTATAAAGCTGTGATGATTACAGTGGCTGAAAATGAAATTGCTGGTTGTTTGATGGTTTCACAAATTATTGAAAATAAAGATACTACGGAGATCCTGCGCCCTTTACTGGATTCCATAAACACTGTAGAAAACGAATTCGCCCCCATTCCATTTTCTGATCAATTGCTCTATTTTTCGCTCGCTTCCGAGCGTCGCGCAAAACTCATGCGTGCAAAGCGGAAGGCAGAGTTGTGGAGCCAGCCCGTAGAGGCAAAATCGCTTCCAGAAGAAGTTTCATCTAAATTTAGGAGTGGCTGTTTTTCGCCCGATGGAAGCCGTTTTTATTATGCGCAATGTGAAGAAGGCTGTCTTGCCCCAAGCGGAGGAAGCGTATCGTCCGCGCCCTGCGTGATTTTTTGTATTCGCCGAACGGAAGAAGGTTGGGCAGCTCCAGAGCGACTGCGTTCATACATCAATTTTGAGGCAAGTACTGCCATGTTCCCCCATGTTGCGCAGGCAGAGGGAATGGAGTATTTATTCTTTGCGAGCGATAGGGTAGGAGGTTATGGGGGTTTGGATCTATACGTTTGTGAGCGCCCCCTGGACTCTGAGGAACTTGATTTTTCGTTTCCACAAAACCTTGGAAAGATCGTAAATACAGGGGCCGACGAAGTAACCCCCTTTTACCAATCAGATACTAAAACCCTGTGGTTCAGCAGTTTGGGCCATCCCTCCCTAGGAGGTTTCGACATTTTCAAAACGGAAAAAATAGATTTAGCCTGGTCGAGACCTCGGAATGCGGGTTTGCCCTTCAATTCCCCTGCCGATGATTATTTTTTCGTGCTAAAAAAAAGCGCTGAAGGGGCATTTTTTTCCTCCAACCGGCGTGGGGAATCAATAAAAGCGACCACCACCGACGATGATATATTTGAAATGAATTGGCGCTAAGCACCTTTTACCCGCCGAAACTTAGCGTAGGAGGGCAATTTCCCTGCCAAAGCTTTAGCGGTGGAGAGATGCCATTTGCCAATCCCCAAGCTACCTTTGCCCCATGACTTTCCGAAACATAGTCGCGTTGGCTAGGCCAGAACATTGGGTCAAGAACTTTTTCTTGTTCTTGCCTGCCTTTTTTGCAGCCAGACTTACAGAAAGCGAGATTTTGCGCAATGCGTTGTTGGGCTTTGTGGCATTTTCGCTCACAGCTTCGGCGGTGTATGCGCTCAATGATTTGGTGGACGCGCCACAGGACCGTAACCACCCTGACAAATGCCGCCGCCCTATCGCGAGCGGAGCGATCAGTCCAAGTCAAGGGATAATTATCGGGTTGGTTTTATTGTTAAGCGGCCTGTCGCTGGCGTATTTTTTGCGCCCTGAAATGGTGGTTTTTTGTGTGTTATACTGTTTAGTGAATGTGGCTTACTCCCTTTCGCTGAAGCATTTTGCGATTGTGGATGTGTCGCTCATTGGGCTTGGATTTTTGTTGCGGGTATTGGCAGGGGGCGCAGTGACGGGGGTAGTCGTGTCGCATTGGCTTATCGTGCTTACCTTTCTTTTGGCCCTCATACTTGGCTTTGCCAAGCGGCGCGGTGAATATGTGGTTGCCATGGGCGGGAGTAATTTCCGCAAGGCATTGGAAGGATACAACCTGCCTTTTTTGGACATGAGCATTGTGGTTTGTTCCACAGTCGCGGTGGTGGCTTACCTTATGTACTGCTTCTCGCCGGAGGTAACAGGGCGCATCGGGAGCGATAAGATTTACTATACTGCTTTTTTTGTAGTCATCGGTGTCTTGCGCTATTTGCAGTTGACTTTGGTTTTTGGGAAAACCGAATCGCCAACTCGCGCATTGCTGCGTGATGGCTTTTTGCAGATTGTGCTGTTGGCATGGATTGGTTCTTTTGCGTGGTTGCTCTATTTCCCTTCAAAAAACTTATGAAAAAATAGCACCTGAAAGTCCACCGCATTCCCCCAATACGCCCCGTTGTGCTCTCCAGGACGTTCCGTGTACTCGTGTGGAATATTGGCTTGAAGCAATCGTCGGTGCATTTCACGGTTGGCTTCCAGAAAAAAATCGTTGAGGCCGCAGTCAATAATGAGTGAGAGGTTGCGGCCTATTAAGCCAGGAACAAAATTAACCGCCGAAGCTGATTCCCAGTTTTCCCACTCGCTTTGTGGACTGCCAAGCACACCTTTCAAATCCCAATCATTTCTTTTAAAGGGTCTCAGATCCAGTCCTCCGGCCATACTGCCTGCAGCTCCGAACGTATCAATATGCTTGATAGCCAAGGTTATAGCCCCGTGTCCACCCATACTCAATCCAGCGATGGCTCGCCCGGAGCGTTCACGGCGGGTATTGTAATAATAGTCAACAAAACCCACCACTTCCTGAGAAATATAGGTGTCGTAGCGCACGGTGGAATCCACTGGACTGTCGAGATACCAACTGTCGTAACCGCCGTCGGGGCACACGATGAGCATCTGGTACTCGTCGGCATGTTGGCGCAACTGCGGAGCATCGGTAAGCCAGCCTGCAAAATTGCCGCTGTAACCGTGCAAAAGGTACAGCACAGGATACGGATCACCCGTGGGCCGGTAATTTTCCGGTGCAATTACAAGACATTTAATGTTTTTCCGCATGACATCACTGAAGATTTCCAGCGTGTCTACATAGGCGGCGAAAGCAGTGTTTGGCACAAGCAAACAGTTGAAAATGAGAAGATTGAGAAAAATTATACGGTTCAAAGTTCAAATTTTTTCGAGCAAAAATAGGATTCGCCACGGTTTGAGCCACTACCCCATTTTAGTTATTGGCACTTCTTTTGTTTTCTACCCCCAAACATATTTTTGATTCGAAATGAGAAAACTTCCTTTACTCCTTCTACTGGCACTATGCCTGCAAGTTGTGCCTGTAATTTCCCAAAATCAGGCCTTTAAGAATGCCATCCATGCCAAATTGAACTTCATTGATTATGGTCTGCTGTTTGACAACGATCTGAAAATCGGGCAAGGCTTTGAATTTGCCTATTTTCGCAATGTTGCTCCAATGCTCAACATGGGACTGCCGCTGAAACTGGGCTCGGCAAAACTCCCCGGCACGGAGGATGCCAATACCGTGACTGCAGGTATTGACCTCCAATTTCGCCTCGAAAACATGAAGAGTACCGCAAAAGTTATACCTTTTGCATTGGGCGGGGCGGGTTTTGTAGTTGAAAAAGGCAACAGCCACGCACAATTCCCCTTTGGGGCAGGCTTGCATTTTCGCGTTTCCCCCTACGCATTTGTCAATTTGCAAGCCGAATTCCGAAAGGCATTGGTGGAGAACCGCGACAATCTCCAAATCGGTATTGGCTACGTTTACTTGCTCCACCAATCAGAGAACAGACCTATTCCAACGGAGCAGTTGATAAATGACCAGGACAAAGACGGTACCCCCGATTCCTTGGATGTCTGCCCCACTTTGGCAGGCCCACCTTTGTCTTTAGGCTGTCCAGATGCTGATAATGACGGAATTGCTGACACCGATGATGCCTGCCCAGATGAAATAGGCACGAGCGAAACAAGTGGATGCCCCGATTATGACGGCGACGGTTTTGCGGATAAATCCGATGATTGCCCTACAGTGGCAGGCCAGTGGAATGGGTGCCCGGACACGGATATGGACGGGGTGGCCGACAAGGACGATAAATGCCCGGATGAAAAAGGCCCGGCGAGCAATTTTGGCTGCCCAGAAGCGAAAGATGGGGACGGAGATGGCATACCGGATGAAGAAGACTTATGTCCCGACAAGGCCGGCCCCAATCGCGGATGCCCCGATACGGACGGTGATGGAATAGCCGACAATTTTGACAGCTGCCCAGAAAAGGCAGGTACCGTGAACAATAATGGCTGCCCGGATGTCAAAGATACTGATGGTGATGGATTTGCAGATGATCGTGATCCTTGTCCCACAGAACCTGGACCAATCAATGGTTGCCCTCAGCCTAAAGAGCCCGACTCCGATAAAGATGGGGCACCAGACTCAAAAGACCCCTGCCCGGACAAAGCAGGAGCTTTTGATGGCTGCCCAGACTCCGACGACGATGGCATAGCCGACAACTTGGACAAATGCCCGGATATTCCCGGAACGGCTAAAAACAATGGCTGTCCTGAAGTAAAAGATGCAGACGGAGATGGCGTGCCCGATAGCCAAGACAAATGCCCTAGCGTGGCAGGAACGGCAAACAACAAGGGCTGCCCGGAGGATTCTGATGGGGATGGTGTGCCTGATAGTCAGGATAAGTGTCCCAATACGGCTGGCTTGGCAAACAATATGGGATGCCCGGAGGTGAAATCCACCCCCGCCAAGCCTCCGGCAGTTATAGAGAAGAAAGAGATCACCGAAGCGCGTGAAAAATTGGCTACTGCGGCCCGTGCCGTACAGTTCGAAAGTGCCAAGGCGATTTTGAAAGACGCATCCTATGATGTCTTGGATGATGTGGTTGCCATTATGCGTCAAGACGCTTCCTACTCGCTCTCTATAAGCGGATACACCGATGATGTTGGTGACGATGAAGGTAATCTGCGCTTATCCCAAGACAGAGCCAAAGCCTGTTACGATTACCTCATTTTTAGAGGGATAAAGGCCGAGCGCATTCGTTTTGCGGGTTTTGGCGAAGCCCGCCCGATTGCAAGCAACGACACTGCGGAAGGCCGTGAGCAAAATCGCCGAGTGGTGTTTGAATTGATACTTGAGTAATGGTTGAGTTGGTTATTGGTTGATTTCGTTATTTGTTGTGCCCAAGCTTAGCATTCGTCCCTTTCTTTAGTAAAACACGAAATGCTAAGCTTGGGCACAACAAATAACCAAATCCCCAAATCAACAAATCCCCAACTTCGTTGTTTTCTCCTTCTATGCGGCGTGACTACCTTCTGCTGAGCGGTCTCGCTCTGTTATTTTTCTTCCCATTTTTGGGGAGCGTTCATCTCTTTGACTGGGATGAGATAAACTTTGCCGAATGTGCCCGGGAGATGCTCCAGACGGGTAATTGGATGCGCCCACAGATTGATTTTGAGGCTTTTTGGGAAAAGCCGCCTTTATTCCTTTGGATGCAGGCGCTTTCGATGAAGTTTTTTGGAGTCAATGAGTTTGCTGCCCGCCTGCCCAACGCGTTCTGTGGTTGGGCCACCTTGCTCCTGGTCTTCCACATTGGAAATCGCCTGCACGACCGAATGTTCGGCTGGCTCTGGGCTCTGGCCTGGTTGGGAAGCCTTCTCCCGCACCTCTATTTCCGGAGTGGAATCATTGATCCCTGGTTCAATTTTTTTATTTTCGCTGGGCTATATGGGTTCATAGAGTTTCGGTGGAGATTTTTCAGTCATCAAAAAGATCAGTCATTTTGGGTTCGTTATCGGCATTTGCTGGGCGGAGGTTTTTTGCTTGGGCTGGCAATATTAACGAAGGGGCCTACGGCATATCTTGTAGTGATGCTCGTGCTGATGCTTTATTGGGCGAAATACCGTTTCAAAGGCAAGGGTTATTGGCTCCATTTGATGTATTTTTCCCTCGCAGCAGCAGTGGCAGCCTTGCTTTGGTTTGGGGTGGAAGTCTGGATGGACGGACCCTGGTTTATACAGGAATTTTTGACCTACCAAATCAGGCTGTTCAGCACAGAGGATGCAGGACACGGCGGCTTTTTCGGATACCATTTTGTAGTGTTGCTGCTGGGCTGTTTTCCGGCTTCGGTTTTTGCTATCCCCAATCTTTGGGGCGACCGTGAATGTGAAGATGAGGCACTTGAAACACACGCTTTGGCCTCCTGTCGCCGTTCCGATTTTGGAACTTGGATGCAGTTGCTTTTTTGGGTAGTGCTGATCCTGTTCAGTCTGGTAAAGACTAAAATAATGCACTATTCTTCGTTGTGCTATTTCCCCTTAACTTATTTAGGATCAGTCACTTTGTGGCGCGCTATCAAATGGAATGTGCTGCCCAAGGTAACCAGTTTCCTACTTCCAACCATGGGTGTGGTTTTGGGATTGGCCGTGGCGGCCCTTCCTTTTTTAGGACAAAACCTTGACTTGGTAAAGCCACTTTTCGCCAAGGATCCATTTGCTCTGGCAAACTTGGATGCAGATGTACAATGGGAGCTTTGGCAAGGAATACCCGGCCTTGTTTTGGTCTTAACTAGTGTGGTAGGAGTCTATTTTTGGTTAAAAAAACGCGCCTGGCAGACGGCCCAGATTGTGTTCGCAGGCGGAGCAATCTTTGTGGGTGGAACCCTGCTTTTTGTCGTCTGTAATATTGAAGGATACTCCCAACGCGCGGCTATTGAATTTTATGAAAGCAAATCTGGAGAAGACTGTATCATCAAACCGGTTGGATTCAAAAGTTATGCCCACCTTTTTTATGCCAACAAACAAGACCCCGGCCCAGACAAAACGGTAGACGACCTTCCAGGGCTTTACTACTCCAAACCTACAAAACCGACCTATTTTGTGGCAAAAATCAACCGATTGAACCCTTTGCCCGAGTTTCCCCAAATCAAGGAAATCTACCGGAAGAACGGTTTTGTCTTTTTTGAATTGAAACCGGAGAAGTGACGCTTTTGAAAAAAGTGTCACTTCTCCGGTTTCCTCCGAACAAACTTTTCAAAGGGCTGTTTCCAGCAACATCCTACTTTTGCATTGCCAAATTCAATTATTTGCCTGCCGAAATCTTGGGGGCCGCGTTTTTGAAACTCGAAACTTTTAACTTGAAACTATTCCAAGCATGTACCCAATAGCACTCACTACCCCCATGGCTCAGGATTTGACCGACCATGGTTTTGAAGCACTCAGCACCCCCGATTCAGTAGAACAAGTTCTTGAAAACCAAGAAGGTACGGCCTTATTGGTGGTCAACAGCGTTTGCGGTTGCGCAGCGGCCATGGCTCGTCCGGGGGCAAAAATGTCACTTCAAAATGAAAAACATCCTGCAAAACTTTATACGGTTTTTGCGGGCGTTGACACAGAAGCTGTGGCAAAAGCACGTGAATTTCTCGCGCCCTATCCCCCCTCTTCCCCCAGCATTGCGCTTTTTAAGGATGGAAAACTGGTCCATTTTCTGGAGCGTCGCCATATTGAGGGCCGTTCTGCTCAGATTATCGCAGACAATCTAAGATCTGCATACGAAATGTACTGTTAAGTTGTTCGCTGCCTAATAAGTCGCCAACATACTGTGTTCGTAAAAAAACATGAGTCCCTCGAAATTCATTCACGAGGGACTCATGCTCTGTTTTTACGCTGTACTGCTGGTGTTTACTTCCGAATCAACTTTCCTTTTTCGTCTTTCACTACATGGGCGTCTTCATAACCCATATCCAGGAGTTTGTTGGCAATTTTGGTGGCACTTTCCAGGTCTGGGTAACTGCCCAAAAGTATAATTGTCATTCCAGGGCTGTTTGCAGCTTTGCGTTTCTCGACGACTCCCAAGCCTTCTAGCGGGTATGCATCGAAACTTTCGGGTTTGGAAAGCGCAGCAATGCGAACATAGAATGGATAAGTTGGAGCGGGAGTCGTGCTGTAGAGAATGGGTGCCGGAGCCTCAATACCCTTCAGTTTTTGGGTTTTGGTATCCGCAGAGGTCGGTGCAGATCCAGAAAGCAGGAAGTCCCGGATGTTAGGGTCGTCGGCTCTTTCCGTGATAATGGTGGCATCTGGAAATCCGCGGCGGATGGCTTCCACTCGAGCGGCTTCAGCCTCCGAATATTTCCCCCATACGCCTAGTCGTACTTTGGTGAACCCATTTTCTGAGGTAGAATACAGGTTTCCAAGTCCATTTAGGCGGGTATAATCGCTAATGGAAATGGATTTTCCTGCAGCGAAGGAGCCCAACTGAATGCCATAACGCACCGCTGAATTGTCACCTTTCCCTACCTGAGCAATCGTGCTGTGCTGAACTGGCGCAACGTATTCATTTCCAAGGATCAATGTTTCGTCTGCGCCGCGCTCTTCTACCACCCAGGAGCCTTTGAATTTTTTATCCTTCAGGACTATTTTTAGGGTTTCTTCTGCCTCCGCAAGGGTGGGGAATATTCCCAAACGAATTTTGTTCATTTTGTCCTCGGCCTTTACGTAGATATTGGCCAGCTTCGTTAATGATTCGTAGGCGCTCAGGCGGGCATCACTAGGTTCCTCAGGCATGGCCGCTAGTTGTATAGCATAGCCGTTGAATTTGTCTGGGACAGGTGCCTTCACCGTTTCACGCGGATAAACGCGGGTAATGGAAGGGTTGCTGCCGTAGGTGTCGCTGTACACGATGGGTTTAGCGGTGTTGCCGTATTCGTCATATCCAGTGGCTCGCTTTGTCAAAGTGCTGGTGGTGCCACGCTCGTCTGCATAGTCTTTTTCGAGATTGACAGCGGCGATGCGGTTGTTGCTGTTATAGGGAAAATTGGTACGCACCACCGCATCAACGTAAGTGTACTTGTTGTAAGTGATTAGATAGGTAAAACCAGGCTCCACACGGAGGGAATAAAACCCAGCCTCATCGGTGGTTGTTTCCAAAACACCGTCTGGGAGTTGCACCTGCACGGTCACACCGCGAACAGGAGCTTGAGTACGTGCATCAAAAACGTAGCCCCTAAATTCTTCCCGAGCGTCGTTACCCAGAGAGATTTTGATATTTTGCCTGCCAAAATCGCGCAATGCAATGGTAGCCTCCCGGAACCCCTTTTTGCTCAACTCAACACTACAATCAATGGGGCGCAGCAGTTCGTCAAAATAAAACTTGCCATCCCCCCCGGTAACTCCTTTGCCGCCATAACAATCGGAAAGATTTACATCTACATCGGGCAATGGGAACCCACGTTCGTCGGTGACCAAAAGGTGCAGACGGCCTCCACCATTATCCCCACGCAATTTGCCATAATCGTTTTCGCCCGGGGTTGAATATTCGGTTGAACGGAGGCTTTCGTCGCGGTAAATCGCATTTTTGGTCGTGCTGCGATCCGTACTACGGCTTGAAAAATCTTCGTCGTTCCATTTTTTGGAAACCATCCAGATGTCTTCATTTCCTCGCCCGCCACTTCGTGTACTGGTGAGGTAGCCGATATTGTCGCTGGCATTAAAAATAAAGCCGTAATCATCCCGGGGCGAGTTCACGCCGGGGCCCATATTGAAAACCTCTGTGATTTCCTCGCGACCGAGTGACGCACGGAATACATCCAATCCGCCAAAACCATTGTGCCAATCGGAGGAGAAATACAGGTCTTCTCCATCAAAATAGGGTGTTACCTCGTTGCCAGGGCTGTTGAGGGGAGTCCCCAGGTTGCGCGGCTCGCTCCAACCGTTTGAAGTCCAGTTGGATACATAAATGTCCCAGCCGCCAAATCCTCCAGGCTGCGTAGACGCAAAAATGAGTTTGTTTCCGTCCGGAGAAAGGCAAGGGAAGCCAGTAGAAAAGTTGGAGCCATTGTAAATGAACGCCTTCACATTCTTCCAAGTGCCATCTTCCACATCGGCGATGTAGATGCTCATGTTCATGCCCGTTTCGGCAATCTGGCGTGTTCCGCTGATAAACTTGTTGCGGCAAAATGCCACCCGGCGGCCATTGGAAGAAAAACTCACAGGGCCTTCGTTTCGGTTGTTCTGGATATCAGAGCGCAAAAAGGAAGGTTTTTGGAGCAATTCACTTTCAGGGTTGCGCTGGCTCACAAAGAGGTAATTGGTATTGCCTCCTTGCGGATCTGCGGCTGTTTTGCCTCTTTGTACAATATCAGTACGGGCTGAGTTAAAGGCTATTCGCGAGTTGTAAAACGCGGGGCCATAATCCGCCGAGCTGGTATTAATGGCCTCGTTTTTTACCTGCCACTGGGATTCTTTCTTGGCATTTTTGATGGCATAGTCGGCCACATTGGCAAAATGTCGCCCCAGTTTTTCGTCGGTTTCAGCGTAGAGCAAGAATTGATCTTTCGCGCCGTCGTAGTCGGTCGTTTGCATGAGTGCTTTGCCCAAACGAAGCGGAACGTCGGCCTCCATGTTATAGGTGTTTTGCGCTTTTTGGTACCACTCAATAGCTTCTTCAGGGCGATTAAGCTGGTAGTTGCAATCTCCAATGCGGGCAAGAGCGCGTGCATTGGTTTTTTCTTCTTTTAAGACTTGCTCGTAGGTTTGGATGGCAAGATTGTAGGAATAGAGATCGAACTGACGGTCAGCTCGGGAGAGCAATTCCTTGACCGTGGACTTTTGGGCGGAAATCAAGCTGGCAGTGCAGAAGAATGCTACTACCAACCACCCTGCACGAAGTTTCGTGTTCATAAGCAGCATGGTTTTGAGCGATGGTGAAGATTTTTGGAATGCGCTGGTTTTTCTAAACTGAAAAGCCAACCAGGTTCACCAGTGCCCGGTTTTTGAAAAAAAGATTTTAAAAAAGATGGTGCGCGAACCGCGAGATAACAGCGGAGCGTACTAAGAGGCAACAAAACGGGCGTAAAACTTCGTTTTGGCAAACTTAGTATAGTGGAGAGACTATCTTTTGAAATGAGGGACGGCGCAAAAGTAAGGGGTAATACAATACCGCGCAAGAAGTATTTTCGTCATTGGGTCATTAGTCGTCATTGGGTCATTGATCGTCATTGGGTCATTGATCGTCATTAGGTCATTGATCGTCATTGGGTCATTATAGTCATCGAGTCATTGATCGTCATTAGGTCATTGGATTATTTCCCAAAATGTCTAATGACCCAATGACCCAATGACCTAATGACCATCAATGACTATAATGACGATCAATGACTATAATTACCCAATGACCTAATAACGAAAAAGCGCCCCGAAAATTCCGGAGCGCTTTGGTGCGGGAAGCGAGACTCGAACTCGCACGACCGTGAAGTCACAGGTGTTTGAGACCAGCGCGTCTACCATTCCGCCATTCCCGCATTTTCGTCATTAGGTCATTTATCGTCATTGGGTCCTTAGTAATCGTGAAAATGACCTAATGACGATAAATGACTTCAATGACCTAATTTTAACACGCTTCTCTTAAGCGGGTGCAAATTTAGAGAGATTTTCTTTGATGCGCAACAAATAACGCTTTTTGAAAAAATAATCTCGCACCTTTTCAAGGTCAGGGTCGTTCCCGGTGTTTACCGTCCAGGCGGAAAGAATAGGTTGAACGTCTGTCTCAAGCTCATTTTCAAGCTTTTCCACTCTTTGAATGGTATTATTGTAGCCTTCCACATCAAAATCAAACTCCAATTCCATCAAAGCCTCGTTTATCTCCATCATTCCCATCAAAAAATCTTGTGGCAGGCTTGGGTTTTCGTTGTCCTGTCCTATTAATCCTTTCAACTCAAGTACATATCGAATCCGTTTGTCTGGATCAGAAAGAATTTTGAAGGCTTCATTGTTGCGCGTGGATAGCTCAAGCATTTGGGCCTGTTCAGTTTCATCAGACAATGTGTGAAAGTCGGGATGGTATTTTTTGCTGTTCAGCAAATAGACCCGACGAACTGCGGATTCGTCTAAAGAAAGGGCTACAGGAAGGCCGTAAAATTCAAAGTAGTTCATTGTTTGGACGTTGTATGTTGGATGCTAGACTTTGGACATTGGACGTTGGACATTGGATTTGCAACGAATTAAATCCAATGTCCAACGTCCAATGTCCAAATTCTAAGGTCTAAAAAAGCCTCCAGACGTCTAGTCCCAGCGCAAATATCATCAAACCGATCAGCAGGAAAAATCCGACCGTAACGGCTCGTTCCATGAATTGGTCACTGACTTTGCGGCCTGTGACGACTTCCCAGATTAGGAAAAGTACATAGCCCCCATCCAGCGCTGGAATGGGCAACAAGTTCATAAATGCCAGGATGATGCTCAGTGAAGCGGTAACGCTCCAGAAAATGCGCCAGTCCCAGGCTGGATCAAACAATTTGCCGATACTGATGACACTTCCGAGGTTGTCTTTTACCGAGAGATTGCCTTTAAACATTTGTCCAAAAGCCCTGATTTGGTCAGTAAGGAAACCCCAGCCCATTTCGACACCCGCCGGGAATGCTTGCAAAAGCGTGAATGTTTGCGTTTCTTTTTTGAAGTACCCATCAATCTTTGCCCCTACTCCAATGGTGCCTTGTTCGCTGATGGTCAATGTCTTGGATACGGTGTCGCCTTTTGCACTGAGGATTCCGAGCGCAACAGATTGACCTTTAAACTGATCAGCCAAGGGCCTGAACTGGTCAAAAAACACGACAGGGCGGTCATTCACCGATATGATACGATCTCCTTTTTGGATGCCTGCCCCGGCAGCGGGTTTGCCAACAATGGCAGTATCAATGACAAAAGGGACACGCGCCGAGAGCAGTTCGTTTTTGACGATTTTTGGCAATTTTTTGGCAAAATCATCCGAAAAAGTGACGACTTGTTGTTGTCCGGCGCGCACTACGGTGGCTTGGCGTACACCATTCAACATCACAGTTTTTCTGAAATCGTTTGGATCAACCCGGTCAAAAGGCTTATCGCCGACTTTAACAATCAGGTCGCCTTGTTGGAAACCGTTTTTTAGCAACAACGAGTCGAAGGCCATGCCATCCTTGCTGAGTTCAGAAGTTGGAATGTATTGTTTCCCCCAGCCCCAGAGTACCATGGCAAAAAGGAACATGCCAAGCAGAAAATTGACGGTAACGCCACCAAGCATGATGATGAGTCGTTGCCAGGCGGGTTTGGAGCGGAATTCCCAAGGTTGAGCCGGGCCTTTCATCTGTTCTTTATCCATGCTCTCGTCTACCATTCCGGAGATTTTGACGTATCCACCGAGTGGAAGCCAACCGATGCCATATTCTGTTTCACCTATTTTGCGGCTTAACAGAGAATTGAATGGGGGGGCATCAAAGAACAAATAGAATTTTTCTACGCGGGTTTTGAACCACTTTGCGGGCGCAAAATGGCCCATTTCGTGCAATACAATAAGTATGGAAAGACTGAGGAGAAATTGACAAACAATTGATATGGTATCCATTAAGGGTGAGAGTGGTGAGAGACGTGAGAAGGTTGTGAGAGGTCGTGAGAATGTGCTAGAAACGAATCATCGCGTAAGGGAGTCCCCTCCTTATCCCGAGATTTGAGGGTATAAACGAAACTATGCTCCTAAAGTTTGGCGCAAAACTACGGAAGCAGCTTGGACATTCTACTATTATTCACCTGTTCCTAACCTGCTTTTTGCGCATTTCCATTTCATAACGAAAGACAAAGCCGCATCGCGGCGACATTTTAGTAGCCGCATCGCGGCGACATTATGGTATCTCAGAAAAACAGCGCATTCGCAAAAAGCGCTTTCCCTTGCTGCCAGAAACTTCGAAAGAGCGGATTGTCCACAAAAAAGACCGCCTCGCCATCATCCATCTTTTGCACGATGGCAATGGGTGTTTTTTTTAACTGCGGCTTTACACGACTGCCGATGAAGCCATAAATCTGGTAGTTATCTTCCAAATAAATAGGCGCATCCGATTTTTCGGGCATCTGATAGGCATCCGAAAGTGTCTTGAGTGAGTGGTAATGGTTGGGCAAGCCAAATGCCAGCGGGTGAGAATTGTCTACCGTTGCTCGCACAATGGCCCCAGGCAAACCATCACTGAGACCATCACGTTGTCGCGTCATAAAAGCTTTGCGTTGCCCCGTCGAATCTCTTTTGGGTAATTCTTTGGTTTTCAAATCAAATACATCCTTGTCCGCAAAAGCCTTGGTGCCTCCTTCAAAAGCAATCAGTCGCCCGCCTTTTTCGGTCCACTTTGTGATGGTTTCCAAAGTTTTATCTTCTAAGCTATAGTTCCCGTTTGGGAAAATCAAGGTGGTATACTTGCCCAAATCAATTTTTTGCAATTTCTCTAACGGAATCGGGGTGACCGGGTAGCCCAGTTCCCGCTCAAAGAAAAACCAGGTGTGACCATAGGAGTTTGGGTCCACATCGTCGCCATAAACCAGTGCGATTTTAGGGTGTTTCAGCAAATGAAAAAAGTCTGAGCCAAGGTCTTTGCCCATGGTGGCGAATCCAGTGAACACAGGATAAAGCCGCACATTGGCTTTTTCAGCCGCCTTAATTACCAGGCTGTCCAATACGCCCTGCAAACTGCGGTTGTCCGCTTTTGAAACCACAAAGGCTCCCGCCGCATATTGCTGGTCTGCCAATGAAAACGGCTCCATGGCTGTCCGCACCCGAACGCCTTTTTGCAACAACTCCCCCACAAACTGTGCCTCTGCCAACGAGCGGCGATGCACACACCATGCGTAAGGCGAAGCAGTCGCTAAATCCTTCTGTGGCAGATAGGCTTCGTAGGGTTTTCTAGGTTCCAAACGTTCTTTCAGTCCGTACGTTTCCAGTCCGTGAGCAAAAGGAAGCGACCATGCAGTGATATCGTAGGTCATAGAATCAGCCAGTTTCGCCTCCGGTTCAAACAAGGCCTGCACCATGACTGAATGGGGTTGATAGGCGCTGATAACCAAATCATTGGGATTGATAGAAGCGCTTATTTCTTTACCACTTGAATAGTCGTATGCTTTGACGCCACTTAAACCAGTGCCTACACGACCATACCGAATATGGTGCTGGTCCAGCAATTCACAGAGTGCTTTTACCTTGTTCGGGTCGTTGACTTCCCGGATCACAAAAGCCTTATACTGGCCATGTGGCTGGGTGGAGGTGTGCCGATAATATTCACGGAAATTTTCCACCAGCGGTTTTGCGCTTTTGCTGCTCACCTCAATGGTGGAGAGCGAGGTGGTAAGATGGTGCTCGATGCGGTCGTGCAAGGTAAGGGTATCCCCATTGTCGGTCTCAACGGCCCGACCACCGCGTGGCCCGCCGCCCTGTTCATAAGTCATTCCGATGGCCCCGTTGAACGTTGGATAAGTGTCGCCATAAGACGGATAAAAGAGGTCAAAAACCTCTCTGGTAAAATAAAACCAGCCTCTATTGTCAAAATGCCGGGCATTGTTCTCCCCGATTTCTACCTGAAAGTTGCGTTGCCAGGAGGTGATGAGCTCGTGCATGGGTTCGGCAGCCGGGGCAAAATAGTAAGGCTCGTTTATCCCCTGTTCGTGTATGTCGGGATGCACATGCGGCAGCCAACGGTGATAGACCAGGAGTCGCTGTTTGGTTTCCGACTGTGTGGCCCAAGCCCAGTCGCGGTTCAGGTCAAAATAATAATGGTTCGACCGCCCGCCCGGCCAAGGTTCACGGTGCTCCCGGGCATCTACGTCGGTGTTTTTGAGCAGGTTAGCAGCCATTCTGTGCCAATTTGAGTAGCGATCATAGCCATCCGGGTTGACGGCTGGGTCTACAATGACAACCGTGTTTTTGAGCCATTCCTTCACTTTTTCGTCGCTCTGTGTAGCAAGTCGGTAAGCCAGTTCCATGCTGCATTCTGATCCAGAGGCTTCATTGCCGTGTACGCTCATGCTGATCCAAACAATGGCAATCGGATTGCTCAGGTCAGGCTGGCCCTCTGCCAGTCCGGCGAGGCGGAGGTTGTTGATTCTGATTTGTTCGAGCCGCGCCATGTTTTCAGCAGAAGAAAAAATAGCGATCTGCAGCGGTCTGGTCTCGTTGGTGAGGCCGTATTTTTCCAAACGCATGGTAGCCGGTAATGCCGCAGCCAGTTGCTCGAAGTAAGCATTCAGCATATGGTGCGGGGTAAATTGCTCGCCTACTTTGTGTGGCAAAAATTCGTTGGGCGTTTTTTGAGCAAAACTGGCTTGCGTGGAAAGTAGGAGGACAAGGAAAGTATACAGGCGGGGGAGTTTCATTCCAAAAGGATGCGTTTTGTTGGAGGCAAACATCCACAGATTTTGGCGAAAAGAAAAATGTTTGCCTAACTACACTTCCTGCCAGTCCAGCATTTGGTTGAAAGTTTCATGCCAAAAACATTCAAACACGATTTGCTTTGGCTTCTGAACACTATTCTGTTTGAGCCAGATCCTCCCTTTCAGTTTGGTGCAAGGAATAGGCTGGTATTTTGTTCCCCAGAATCGCTTTTGGTAAGTGGACCATTCCATCCTGTTCATATTCAAGATAATATAAAATTCACCCTCCCGAAAACCAGCATTTTTGTGCAGGAGTTCGTCCCATTTGTAGCCGGTTGACCCACCGATCTGTTGGGTAACAAATCGCTGGAACCATGCTTTCAAATCCGGCAGATTTTTTTGTTGCCTCGACTTCTGTTCCAACCCTAAACGCATCTTTAGCTTGAGCCGTTGTTTTTCTTTTTTGAATCGCGCTTGTTTAGGAAAAGGCCCCTTTGGAAGCGGATTTTTGGGATTTACGATGCAAAGCAGGCCTGTTGTTGGATGTATTCCGAAATGGGTGGAGGTGCCGTCATTCTGCATTCTGTACTGTTGCCTTTCAACCGGAACTTGTCGTCCACAACAAGGATTGCCCATGTAATCTTGTAAATGCTGAAATACATGCTCCCCCGATACCGTGCTGCGATCAAGTTGTTGGTTCAGCTTAGCGTAAACTTCTGACCAAGGTCGCCCCACATTGCTGCGCAGGAACCTTTCCAGAGGTTCCAGATTGTCCGTTAACATAGTGGAGTGGTTAAAGGCAATAGACTCCTGTGGGGGGTAGAAGCCACTGTGCTCCATGCTTTGCAAGTACTTGCGTTCTCCTTTTTGCCGCGTTTTTTTGTTGGTATCTCCACCATTGTAACGGCGGCATTCAATAAGTTCCTCGGCCAGGCGTTTGTCGCGTCGCTTTTGTCGCTGGAGGCGGGATATTTTGTTGTTTGGAAATTCGAGGTAGTCCATTGGTTGGAATTTTGGGGTGCAGAACGGGGAGGTTTTGCAATAAGTTCCAGCCCATGACCACAGTGTCCAAGTGAGGCGGTGACTTGCAGTCTAATATCGTCAACTTAGCGGCCACAAGACCCTGAAAGGGTCAAATATGAATAGCCCCCGATGCAATCGGGGGTAGAAAAGACGAGGTATAACAACCCCGAATGGGGTTGAATCGGTGCGCAACGTTTTCATGTTCAACCCCATTCGGGGTTGCTCGCACCACATTTCCAATTCCCCGGATAAAATCCGGGGCTATTCACATTCAACCACTTCGTGGTTCAATCGCTAGGTTGACGACATTGGACTTGAAGTCACCGCCTCACATGAGACACCCTCACCCAATCTTCTCCACCTCATAAATCGAATTGATCTTCCCGGCAAACAAACAATAAAACCTCGGACTTTCGCGCAAAAGCGAAATCTCCGTGGGTCGCCCATCGTCAATGTGGCTGGCCTTGAGTTTGGATTTGATAGTGTAATACGAAAATAGGTGCGCAAACTGCACATCCTCCGCAAAATACTGTTGCATCTGGGCGAGCATTTTAGGCGCATTGGAGACTGGACGCCGGGGACACTCGGTGCAAATACCGGGCGCTTCCGGGCGACACGCCGGGTCTATTTCAGGCATCTGGCAATCGAAATGCGGCAGCGCGTCGAAGGAGATTTTGTGGTGGGTATAGGCCACCGAAGAAAGTGAAAGCAGTCCGCTCAAGCCATAGGGCATAATGGAGCCAAAAGGCCCGTCCATGACGGTAAGCCCGCGCTGGCCGAACTGGGGCGAACTGACAAAGGCAATTTCTGAAATCTCATGGGTCAGGGCAAGGTCGCTCACGCCAAATAGGTGGTTGATGGCATTGGTGGCGGCGTAGGTGGCGTTGATGACGGTTGAAGTTTCAAGTTGGAGGTTGGAAGTTGAAAGTTTCAAGTTGGAAGTTTCAAGTTGAATGCCAATTTCCCAGGCATTGCCAATTGCTTTTGCATGTTGGATTTGTGCGTTTTTGAAAACGGTGATGCCCGCCGAATTTTCCACTTTTTCACGGTAATAATTGCCGAGCAAAACTGGATCGAAAGAATGCTCTACGGTGCGGTACAGGGCCTCCAAACGCTCGAAATTGAACAGCGGGTGCTCGGTCACGCGTTCACACGGAATATCGAGAAATTCACAAAAACGCTCGAATTGCGGGCCATCCGTGAATGACCCGTAGCGGTCAATGGCGTAGAACTTCTCGAAACTTTGGTTGACAAAGGCGCGGTGTTCTTCAGTGAACCGCGCCTTGTGCTCATCGCTCATGGCTGCTGTGGCTACACTGCGCGGATAATGATAGCCGCTATGCAAGCGGGCCTGGTTCACCAGCGAAGCTTTTTGAAAAAGTCGGGCTTCTTTCTCCAAAATTGCCACTTTTGCCCCGCGTCCGGCGAGGTGCAAGGCGGCGTAGCATCCGAAGATGCCCCCGCCAACTACGACAAAATCAAAACGTTCGACGCTCATTTCAAGCGCAAAAGTATACGATGGATATTTGGCAACAGTTTTTGGACGGTCTTTTTGCCACGGGTTGGCTGGAATTTGTGGCGGTGGTGTTTGGTATCGCCAGCGTGATGCTTTCGCGCGTAGAAAATATCTGGGTGTATCCCACGGGGATCGTCAACACCTCCATTTATATTTACCTGTGCATTATGGGGGGATTGTATGCAGAGTCTGGCGTGAACTTTTACTACACCGTGATGAGCATGATTGGCTGGGTGCTGTGGTCGAAAAAAAATGAAGGCCAAGTAGTATTGCACATTAGCAAATCTACGGACATTGAATGGCGCAATTCCTTGGTTTTCTTTGCGTTGTGTTGGGGATTGCTCTATTTTATACTGAAAAAATTCACGGATAGCACGGTTCCTTTGGCGGATGGCTTTGCTGCGGCATCCGCGTACACAGCCATGTGGCTGATGGCACGAAAAAAACTGGAAAACTGGATTTGGTGGGGTATTACCAATGTGGCTTCCATCCCGCTTTATTTTATCAAAGGTTATGTGTTCACCAGTTTTCAATACCTTGTTTTTTTGGTACTTTCGGTGCTGGGATATATCGAGTGGCGGCGAAGAATACGAAGCAGCAATACATTAATAGCAAGTTAGATTTTTTTTACACAACGCCAACTTAGATCAAATCATTCAACCTAAAACAATATGCTACGGACGCTCTGTTTCATACTCACCATTTCGAGTCTTTCTTGTGCTCCGAACGATGCCAACGTTCAGAAAAAACTTTCGCCAGATGCCTTTGAGTCTATGCTCAAAAGTGACACCACCGTCCAATTGGTGGACGTGCGTACGCCCGGCGAGTTTCAAAGCGGATACATAGCCGGGGCGAAACTCATTAACATTCAGGATGCCGATTTTAGCAAAAAAATCAGCCAATTGGACAAAAATCGCCCGGTCTTGGTCTACTGTGCCGTTGGTGGCCGGAGTGCCAATGCGGCGGGTCAATTGTTTCAATTGGGGTTCACCAATGTGTATGATTTAAAAGGGGGAATGACGGCGTGGAAAGAGAAGGAAAAGCCAATAATGCGATAGCATTGACAGGAGGCCCGGGGCTACCCTTCCAAGATCATTAGCGCTAACCAAGCAAATGGCAGGACAAAAATGAAGGAATCAAATCGGTCCAACAATCCACCATGACCAGGGATAAAAGAGCCAGAATCTTTGATTTTGATGCTCCTTTTAAACATACTTTCAATCAGATCGCCCAGGGTACCAAAGACTGCTACCGTGGCTGCCAGCGTCATCCATTCCCGAAAACCAAAATCGGGGATAAAGTTAGAAAGTATATAAGCCACGATAAATGCACATAAAATGCCCCCAATCGTTCCTTCCCATGTTTTTTTGGGCGAAATCCGGCTGAAAAACGGCGTTTTCCCAATAAATGAACCTACAAAATAAGCCATTGTGTCGTTTGTCCAAGTAAGGAACAATAGGCCAAAAACCCGCAAGGGTGCATAATTGTCATGCCAATAGGAAATAGAAATCAGTAAAGCGAATGGCACCCCGATATACACAACGCCCAACAAATAATGCCCAAGATTGGCAAACGGATGTTCCGATTCTAAAAACAATTCAACGATGAATAGTAGGAAAACCAATAACAACAACAAGATGATTGACATCAGTATGGGGCTGACATTGTCAGATAAATCTGCTACAAATAAATAAGGAGAAAAACGCGCCCCGGATGTCAAAGGCAAAAACAGATTGAATATTTTGCTGCCAAATACCAAAAAAGGCAAACAGCCTATGAACGTTCCGGCAATTCTGCGAAATTTGAAAAACCTTTCTTCTCTGTCAAAAATCAGGCCCGTAAATTCCCACAGGCTCCCAGCGGTGATAAGCATAAAAAGCACATAAAATGCTTTAGCGCCACCAAAAACCCCTCCAAGCATTGCGATTACAAAAATGATGGCTGATACGACTCTTTGTTTCATCTAAATTGTTGATTTTTAAATATTTGAGTTAACGCAACTTCGATCTCCAAATCATTCACAACGCCCTTCTTTTACCCGTTGCCAAAGATCCCCAAAGGATTTTTTGCTCAATTCCATATTTTCCTTGTTGCGGTTGTTTTGGTGAATATCCCATTCGCCCTTTTCATTTTTGAACACCAGGAAGGGGAAGACATAATTATTGCCACGCAAAGAGTCGCCCAGAAGCCCAAAACGAAGGTCGTTTACCTGCAAGGTGTCACCTCGGTACGGAACAACATTGTAATACCCATCAGTAAACCAACTCAGAAAGTAAGCGGCCCTCGAATCAGCTGGCACCACGTTGAGCAATTGATGGTTTTTGGGAATGACGGAGATCGGCTCGAATACCCGCTTGCAGTCATTGAACCCATATTGTCCGAAATAATACGCGGTATCACCTTCCGCGACGCCGCTCCATACAATGTTATTAAAAAGCGTGGGATTGGTATAATAGCGTTGATAATGAATGTTTTTTGCGGCTAAAGTTTCCTCAAAAGTATGGTTCACTACGCTTTTATGCCACAAGGTATACACGAGCAAATAGCCACAAAACCACGCCACTCCGGCCCAATTCCACCAGGCTCGCGCGGGATTCGATTTGGGAATTCGCGAGGCTACTACCAGCAATATCAAAAATGGAATGGTAGCAATAGGATCTACCACCGAGACCGTGCACCACTGCACCCGAAAGTCGCTGAAAGGTTGAAAAATTTGGGTGCCCCAGCTCGTAAAACAGTCTAAAATCGGGTGCGTAAAAATGCTCCAGAAAAAAAGCCACACCCAGGTGCTGTAGTCAGCCTCTACCAATTTGAGGTCGCGCTGCCAGTAGTCGCGCCAAAGTTTCCAGACAAACCAGCCGCCCAAAACCAGCGTAGGAATCAATGCGTACCAACTCAGCCCTTCACCCATCAAAACGGGTATGAAGTTGATGCCCGCCGCTGCACCGAGGTAAAAAATGAGCCAAATAGCCATTGCCCCGGCTTTGTACCCTCGTCGTTTGTAGACGTTGGCGCCGTAAAACCACTGGGTCAATTTGGCTAGTACCCAGGGGGCAAGCGCGGCAAACAGGAACGAATGCATAATGCCCCGGTGGAACGAAGTACTCGCAATTTCGTCAGTAAAAAACGAGGCGAACACGTCAAGGTCAGGGATGGTGCCGCCAACCGCCCCCCAGAGCATGGCGCGGTTGCCGATTTTTTTGCCGGCTACCACTTCGCCGCAAGCGGCGCCGAGTACGATTTGAGTTAGAGAGTCCACAATATTATTTCACGCAGATGTTACGCAGATGGTTCACACAGATGCTACTCTGAAGGCTGCGGCTCTGATTTTGTAAGTGATGTCGTTTTCAATCATGGTGGTGAAGTTTTTTTTAGTGAAAAATAATGGATAAAACTTGTGAGACAATCTGCGTAACATCTGTGTGAGCCATCTGCGTAACATCTGCGCGAAACCAACAATGAAGTATCCGCGTGAAAAATCCTACGCTGCCACTAATATACGCCGAATATTTGATTCCCCACTCTCCCAATGCCATGATTCCAATCCAGGTATTTCAGCTCCCCCACTAGCCAACACCTTCTTTTTCCCCGTAAAATGAATATCCTTCGCCCCTGTAGCTGTTACAATCTCTTTAATGTTCTCGAAATTGATTCCCGCACCCGGCATCACCGCAATCCGACCATTGGCCTGTTGCACCCATTTCCGCAATAAAAACCGGCCTTCAAACGCTGAATCAGATTGCCCCGAACTCAACACCCGACCAAAGCCCATTGCAATCAATTGCTCCAAAGCCTCCGCCGGGTCCGGCGTGAAATCAAAAGCGCGATGGCAAGTCGCCTCTAAACCCTCCGCAGCATCTTTCATCGTCTTCATTTTGGGCAAATCAAGAAACCCTTCCGCTGTGAGTGCCCCAACCACTACTCCCGCCGCACCCGCTTCCCGGCAGAGGCGAATATCTTCCAGCATAATCTCCAACTCCAGGTCAGAATAACAAAAATCACCTTCCCGGGGACGTATCAAAACATGAACGGGGATTACCAAAGCCCTAACCGCCGCACGAATCAGCCCAAGCGAAGGGGTCAGCCCACCAACATCAAGGGCCGAGCAAAGTTCGATACGATGCGCAGCGGCGCGTTGCGCAGCAAGGGCAGATTGTATGTTAACGGCGCAAACCTCAAAATTCATGGGGCGAAAATACTATCTTTGACAATGCTTCCAGTATTACCTTCGCACATCCGACCGAAACCGATAATCAACATGTATCCCCCCGTCTCGCTCACGCTCATAGGGTTGTTCTTCAGTCTTGTGCCCATCAGCGCGCAGGATTTGCATTATTCCCAATCCTACCTTAATCCAATGCACCTGAGCCCTGCGTCTACAGGCGTTTTTCAGGGCAATTGGCGAGTGACTGGGCTATACCGTTCTCAATGGCAATCAGTGCCTGTGGCCTACGAAACCTATTCAATATCAGCAGATTGGAAAGCCATGCAGCGGGGCAAGAGCCTTGTCTCCTTTGGTATATTGCTCCAAAAAGATCAGGCGGGCGACGCAAAACTTTCCTGGGCGCAGGGCGGCTTGAACGTGAGTGCTGCACACCTTGTCGGCAAGTCAAGTGCTGTATCTGTCGGCTTCGGATTGGCCGCCATCCAACGTACGGTAGACATCAGCCATTTGAAATTCAAGAATCAGTGGGCCAATGATTATTTTGATCCTGCCTTGCCCAACAAAGAGCCTTTTGGTCGCGCTTCGGGACTCAGTCCAAGTCTTTCTGCTGGATTATTGTGGCATTATCAGCCCGCTGAATCCCGAAACCGCGCCACCCTGGGCATTGGAGCCTTCCACCTCAACCGCCCCCTAGTAAGTTTGGGGGATATTGACAAAGCAAAACTCCCCCTCCGCGCCAGCTTTTTTAGCGAAGGCCTCTATCAAATTCGGGAACAATATGACATCGTAGCATTTGCTTCTGCACAAAGCATGAAAACTGCAAAAGAAATTGTTATTGGGGGCGGAATGCGCCAAATATTGACCACGGGCATCGCCAACACGACTTCCGTCAGGGCGACTTTAGCCACCCGGTTCGGTGATGCTATCATCCCTGCGGTGCAATTGGAGCGTAACAATTGGCTGGTCGGCATTAGTTATGACTGGAATACCTCTAAATTCAACGAAGCAACGAATGGGAGAGGCGGCATAGAAATTGCGGTAATTTGGCGTGTAGTTCCAGTTCCGGTTACAAAAGTTGTTAAATGTTGTCCTGTGTTTTGAAAAATTTGGGGCTGCCTTTTTTATGCTAAATAACTGAAAGTCAAAATTTTAAAATCCCAAAACCTGTCAATTTGCGTATGTTTTGAAATTCCCGGAACAAACCAAAAAAAACAATCGGTACGTTAGGCAAAAACCGCCCCTTTCCCCCAACCGGTTGTAATAGAATGAACTACTATGAAAAAAGTCCTTTTAATCTCAGCAACACTTCTCGTTTACGCTAGTTTATCCGCCCAATCGCTCCGTTCGTACGAACGCGCTGGCGATGAGGCTTTTAAGAAAAAAAATTATGGCGCAGCCGTCCAATATTATAAAGACGTGCTAAAACGCCAAGACAACGATATTGCACTTTGGTGGAAATATGCCGAAAGTGCCCGAATGTACCAATCATTCCCTGAAGCCGAACGATCCTACCTGAAAATCGCCACCTCGCCCAAACACAAGGAAAAACACCCGCTCGTTTACTACCGCATGGGCGAAGTGAAAAAGAACCTCGGCGACTACAGCAGCGCGATATCCTATTTTGAGCGTTTTTTGCAAGAAAAGCCGCCAAAAGCAGACCCTTTGTTTTTTCAAAGAGCGCAGGCAGAAATTGAGTTTTGCAAATCCGCCACAGCCCTCGCTGCTTCCCCAAGCAATGTGCAGATCAAGCACATGGGCAGAGAAATCAACACCGCCTGGAACGAATTTGCCCCCATCGTAGTGGGTGACACCTTGTTTTACACCTCCAACCGTTTCGACAAAAAGAGCGACAAGGGCAATCAAAAAGCCAAACTCCACAAGGTCATGTTCTCGACCAAAAACGGGCGCGGGCGCGAACCTGGGCGCGGGTTCCCAACGACCGACTCCGCACACATCGCCCATACTGCTTTTTCGCCCGACGGCCACTATATGTTTTTCACCGTTTGTCAGGACTTGAATGCCTACGACAAGCGCTGCGAACTTTGGCTTACTATCCTTGACCGCCGCAACCGTTGGCTGCCGGCCATTCGCCTGCCCGAACCCATCAACCAGCCCGGATATACAACGACCCAGCCAAGCGTAGGCTACGATGAGGCGACCCAAGGCCCCGTACTTTGGTTTGCCAGCGACCGCCCGGGAGGCAACGGCAAACTTGACCTCTGGAACGTCCCACTTGACACCAACTTTTTCTGTCCCTGCAACCTTCCGCTGGCAGGCAAAAAAATGGGCGAATTACCTGTGTTTCAGGTGCCTAAAAATGCAGCAGTCTTGAACACCGCTGAGAACGAAGCCGCCCCGTTCTTTTTTGCCTCCACTCAAAAACTTTATTTCAGTTCAGATGGCTTGCCAGGTCTGGGAGGATTCGATATTTATGCTTCCGATGAAAAGGATGGCCAATTTTCCGCCCCCCAAAACCTCGGACCGGGCCTCAACACCAGTTTCAACGACCTTTATTTCCATCTGAAAAAAGATGGACAGAACGGCTATTTGAGCAGCAATCGCCCGGGAGCGTACTTCCTTGATGAGAAAGCAAAAGCCGCCTGCTACGATATTTTTTCTTTCAAAATTCCGCCTCCAGAAAAACCTGCGCCCCCACCTTCGGACACAATGCCATTGCTGGTGGCAAAGAAGCCTGACTTGCCCCCGAATGTCCCTGCACTCCCACCCGTTCAACCGCCTAAACTGGTGGATTTTAATGGTTTGCCGCTCTATTTTGACAACGACGAACCAGACAAACGCACCCGCAGTACCCGCACCAGAAAGAGTTATGAAACAACGGCGCAAGCTTACCTCGACCGCCATAACGAGTACCGGCAGCGCTTTTCAGCTGATGTGAATGGCGACAAAGCCGAAGCAGCAGAACAACAAATAGACGATTTTTTTGAAAACGAAGTCCGCAAGGGCTACGACCGCCTCGGCCAACTCTGCGAACTGCTCCTGGGCAAACTCGAAAGCGGCGAAGCCATCGAGGTGATTGTCAAAGGCTTCACCAGTCCCCGCGCCGAAAGCGACTACAACCTCAAACTTGGCAAGCGGCGTGTAAGCAGCGTACGCAACCACTTTGAAAACTGGTCAGAAGGCGTGTTGCAGCCCTACCTCCGTGCCGGGAAACTGAAAATCACCGAGACCAGTTTTGGCGAGACCACCGCCCGCGCTACTGTGAGCGACAAACTTGGGGATGAGCGGAATTCGATTTACCACCCCGATGCGGCGCGGGAGCGTAGGGTGGAGATTGTGGAGGTGCGGGTGCAGTGAGTGAGGGGATTTCAATGTTTTGCATCTACCTTACTACCTTCGCGGCGAGATTAACACCATGAAAAAAATATCGCTGCTGCTCGCCACACTTTGCGTGGCCGCCTGCAACCGACACATCAACCACCCACCAAAAATGGCGCATTTTACCATCCCCTTCGAGACGAACGACAACCAGACGCTCACGTACCACGAAGCCATCGCTTGTTACGAGAAAATGGCGGCGGCTTATCCGGGCATATTTCAACTTTCCACCGTAGGCAGCACCGACAGCGGTGAGCCGCTCCACGTGGCTGTGTTGAACACGAGTGGAGAATTCGACCCCGAAAAAATACGCCAGTCGGGCAAGCGTATCTTGTTGATTAACAACGGCATACACCCTGGCGAGCCGGAAGGCATTGATGCTACCATTATGCTGCTGCGCGATTATTTGGAAAAACCGGCACTGCAAAAAGCCCTTGAACATTTGGTGCTCGTCGTCATTCCGGTGTACAACGTGGACGGCTGCCTGAACCGGGGCGCTTATTCCCGCGCCAACCAGGACGGCCCAGAGTTGTATGGTTTCCGGGGAAACGCCCGCAACTACGACCTCAACCGCGATTTCATCAAATGCGATTCGCGCAACGCCCGCACTTTCAACCAGATTTTTACTACCTGGTTGCCCGATATTTTTGTGGACAACCATACGAGCAATGGCGCGGACTATCAATACACGATGACGCTCATTGCCACACAGCACAACAAACTGGAAGCGCCGCTTGGCCAGTTTTTGGAAAAAACCATGCTGCCTGAGCTATATGCCGACATGAAAGGCCGCAACTGGGAAATGATTCCTTATGTAGACTCCCCGAAGGAAACGCCCGACTCCGGCATTGTTGGTTTTTGCGATTATGGCCGATACTCTACTGGGTATGCTGCCTTGTGGAACACCATCGGCTTTATGCCGGAAACCCACATGCTCAAACCATTTAAAGACCGCTTGTGGAGTACCTACCATTTTATGGATGTGGTCGTGCAGTTCATGTCGCGCCATATCCCTGAAATACGGGACGCACGCGCTAAAGCCTGGGAAACCACGCGCAGCAAGCAGGATTTTGTACTGGATTATGCTATGGATCAAAAAAAGCATGACAATATTACGTTCAAAGGATACGCGGCAAAATACAAACCTTCAGAAGTGAGTGGCCTTCCGCGCCTTTGGTACGACCGCTCGGAGCCTTATGAGAAGCAGATACCCTATTATAACTATTTCAATCCATCCTTGACGGTGGCCAAACCTGCCGCATACATCATCCCACAAGCCTGGGAAAATGTGATTGAACGCTTGAAAATCAACGGGGTAGCATTGCATCCACTCTCAGAGGCCGTGGAGGTGGAAACGGAAACCTATTTTATCAAAGACTTCAAAACCCGCAATGCCTGGGAGGGCCACTATTACCATCATGGGGTGACTTTGGAAAAAAAGGCTCTCAAACGCAAGTTTAGCAAGGGTGATTTTGTGATTTTGGCCAACCAAAACGCCAACCGGTATTTGCTGGAGACATTGGAGCCCAATGCTCCAGACTCTTGGTTTGCCTGGAATTTCTTTGAGCCCGTATTGATGCAGAAGGAATATTTTTCAGCCTACGTTTTTGAGGATCTGGCTGCCCAGTTTTTGAAAGAAAATCCAACTGTCAAAGCGGAACTGGATGCCAAGCGCAAAGCCGAGCCTGAATTCGCCGCCGACAGTGCCATACAGCTCGATTGGGTATACCGCAAGTCGCCCTGGTATGAGCCTACGCACAGGATGTACCCAGTGGCTAGAGTGGCAAATCTTGAAAACCTGCCTTTGGTCGAATAAAGGGGGGCGCGCAAAATGTTCAATATGGATTAATAAGCCAATATATGTAGTTTTACGCGCTCGATTTCCATCGTTTGTATTGAGTGAAAGTTCAAGCGGCTTCAAAAAACACATAAAATTTGTCAAACTTGGCATTTTCTAAACCACTATTTTAACAATGCGGATTTCCACGTTCTTTTTGCTAATTGTTTTTTTTGCTTCAAGCGCCCTACGAGCACAAAATTATCCTACAAACCCAGAGCCAGGCGCCTGTTACATTCGTTGCACGATTGAGGAGATTTCTGAAAAAGAGAAAGTAGTAGTCACTCCTTCCTACATGCAATACAAGGTGGTGCCGGCAGTATACAAAACAGTGGAGGAGCAGGTGCTTGTAAAAGAGGCTTCCAAACGTTTTGAATATGTTCCTGCGACTTATCGGGAAGTGACCGAGACCATTTTGATAGAAGAACCCATTCGTAAGATCTCACTTGTGCCAGTAAAAACGCTGGATACATTTGAGGTTTTTGAGGTGCAACCCGCCTATTCTCGTTTTGAATCGCGTCCGCCGCTTGCGGGATGTAATTCCCCCATCCCAGGTGATTGTGATGTGATCTGTTATGTGACCTATCCTGCGGTCAAAAAAGACATTCCGGTCAAAAAAATCCTGGCCAAACCCAGCTATACCCGGCAAACGCAGCAAGGCCGTTTTAAAACCATCAAAAGGAAAGTAATCGAAACACCTGCCACCATGCGGGAAATCGAAATCCCGGCAGAATATGTCACCGTCCAAAGAAGGGTTTTGGTGAAGGACGAAACGGTTGATTCTGTAGCCGTGGAACCCGTAGTTCGCGAAGAAGTATTTCAGGTTCGCGATAGAAGTTCGGGCGATGGCTACGAATGGAGGAAAATTGAGTGCGAACTGCTGGATTTCAACCTGTTGCCCATTTATTACGGGCTCAATAGCGACCGTCTGGATGCGAAAGCAAGGGAGGTCGTAGATGAAAAACTGCTCAATTTAATGCTTAAAAAGCCTGAAATCAGGGTAGAAATCAACTCGCACACCGATTCGCGGTCTTCCGATGATTTCAACCTCGATTTGTCGGAACGCCGGGCCAAAGCAGTGGTGGATTACCTCGTTTCCAGAGGCATCAAGCGTTCACGGATGGTGTACCATGGCTACGGCGAGACACAGCTCGTCAATCATTGCAGCAATGGGGTGGACTGTTCGGACGAACTTCACGCAAAAAACAGGCGCACCGAGTTCCGAGTATTGCCGAGGTGATTTTCAAAATAAAATCAAGGTTTGAGGTTGAGTTATTAAGGAGGTAGCGCATATTGTAGGACAGAAAAATCACCCCATCTTAGCTTATCTCATTTTTATCTCCAACCCTGTCCCTGCATCCAAGAGCCTTGTCGCAATTTTGGGCAACGCCATCTCCAGCATTTTTCCGTTTTTTAATTTCAAAATCCGTTCTCCCCCCTTTCCAGTGTGTAACACGATAAAATCGGAGAAGGGAAAGGTGGCATCTGGCAGGTCGTTCCAAACCCAACAACCAGCCTCCTGGAGCAATGCGCGAAAGACGGCACTTCTGTGCAGGGGTATGGCAGCGTACACTGTGGTATGGGTAGGGAAGTTTTTTCTCGCCATGCACACGCCATTGCTTCCTTGAAGCACTGCCAAGGGTGTTGCTTCAGGATCGTTTACCCAAAACAAGGGCTTCAGGGATTCCGGGTTTTCAACGGTATCCTGCCCCATGATCCAAACTGGCTTGATCGCCCATTTTTCTTGTTGCAGGGATATGCCCGTTAGTTGTTCCGTTAACGCTAGGTCGTTTTGTACCCCATTGCTATATCCCGCGCCATAATTCCAGATCAGGGTGCGACCATTTTGGGCAACGGAATCGCGAATAAATTGGCGCTGAGCTGGAGTTAACAGCCAGGCATTCATCAATACGATTGCTTTATACGGCTTTAGATTAATTCTTTCTAAATCAAAAAGATAGATGTGGTCTGTTGAAACGCCACTACATTGGAGTTCCTCAGCCGCTGCATCCAGTCCTTTTTCACATAGTTTGGTATTTACATTTTTTACGGCATAAAAACTCTCTGCGTCCCATACTGCAAGGGCATCAGCTACCGGTGCTTGAGCGGTCGTCTCCTTTCCATATTTACCCCGGAAAAAATGCAAAGTCCTTTTAATTTCCTTCAAATACATTGGGCTGTCCCACCAGCCGGTATTGCGTCGTGGGCCAAAATCATACAGCCACAACCCGGCGCCTTGAACCATTGGCAGCCAGAGGCTTCTTTGTAGCACCGGCAGGTAGTTTGTATCGCCGAGTGCTCCTGAGCGGACAAAATCGCGCTCCTTTTTGTCCTGTAAGTAGCCGTTGTCTATTTCATCGAACCACATTTTACCATGCAACTGGATGGAACGAATGGGCGCCCGCTGCATCCCAGAGCCTCCTGCTTTTCGGCTGGGTTCGTAATAACTGGGCGGTCCGGCGAAATAGTCTATCCATGGGCTTTGCAAGAGTTGCTGAGCTCCGAGGTGACCGTTCAGGGCCTGTCTGCACAAGCCGAAGTGGATATATCCGAAAAAAACGCCTGTGATCAAGGGCCGTCCCCATTCTTCTTTTGCGATTCGGCAAAAAAACTCGATATCGTCGGCGATCACGGCTTGTTGGCAACGGTAAAAATCCATGACCCGCTGTTCGATTGCCGGATTACGGAAAAAGCCATCGGCACAACAACGGCGTTCAGCGGTGTCTGGCACCGTGGAATTGGCCAGGGTAAATCGGCTGTTGCCCCAGGCTGTCTGGAGCTTTTTGTCAGACAGGTAATTGTTTTTCAGCCACTTACGAAAGGCTATTTGCATCGGGGCACTTACATCCGGTTCCTGTTTGATAAAGCCCCAGGGATGCCATTCGCCATAAACACCGCCTGAAATATGGATTCCTACCACCGCTTTGCCCTCGCGTGTGCCTGCAAGGCGATGGCAAAATTCGCGTAGTTTTTCACCGGCCTCCTTGCGCCAAAGTTCAGAAGCCAAACTTGCTCTGGATGCCCGTAGAATATCGCCGTCCTCATGGTTGAATGGAAGTCCAATGGGCAGGTCTTGCACGGGTCCGTCGGCGTATTGGGTGCATTCCTCTGGATGAGCGCGGTTCCACCAAAACGGGGCGTTTACATGCAGTCTGACCACTATTGCCCCGCCAGGACAAGCACTCAGCACCCCGCGAATCTGACGTCTTGCCAAGGCCATATCGAGCCGTTTTTCCTTTTCCTTCCAAATATCCTCCAGCCATAAATCTACCTGGAACAAGCGTACGCCGACTTCTCCCATCTGTCGAAGGTTGTGCGCAGGCAGTTCCTCCCAGCTCCAGCGCCCGCCCGTGACGTGGGTAAGGGCATACATAAATGGCAACTCTGGTTTTTGGTTGACGTAGAGGGTTGGCTTGCCGTTCTGAGTGCGAATTTCAGCGGTTTGCGGGCGCTGCGCAGGGAGAAGCAGGGGCAACAGCAGCAGCAGCAGGCAGTGCCAGTTGGAAGTTTTACCCGCAGCAACCTTGCGGCCAGCTGAACTTTCCTGCCCGCCATGACTTGGCAGGCGGGGCTGGGATGGGGCGTAAGGTGTCATGGCTCAATTTATTTCAATTCCTCACGAAGACATAAGACTCAATTGGATCGGCATGGAACAGGGACTCTGGTTTCAAGGTTTTAGAGTGCAAGTCCAGTATCTAATGTCAAAGTGTCCAAAAGTCTTGTGTTGGAGCAACTATTTGCCCAAAAATGCCCGGATAATGGCAAATTCCTTAGCAGGTTCCTCTACCTGAGGGTTGTGGCCACTGTATTCAAACATTTCAAATTGGGCCTGCGGGCAGTAGGTTTTATACTTGACTTGCATCCAAGGCACTGCCACCCGGTCATAACGCCCGGCGATGATAAGGATGGGCATTTTTAAGTTTTTCAGATCCTTTCGGAAATCAAAATTGCCGATATCATTCCCCACGATGAAATCTCCGTCCTTACCGACCATTTGATAATATAGGGCCGCGTTGAAGGGGTTGGGATAGGGTTTTCTTGCTCTGTTTCTAAAGTTATTTGGATTGTATGCATACAAAAATCCATAAGGCACCTTGCCGTAAATCTCCTGGTGTTCAGGGTCACTGGAGATGGCGCCGCGCTCGCGGATCTTCATCAGTGTGTCCCACACTTCTGGGTAGTTTACCCGGATTTCATGGTTGGAATTGTCGTCGTTTTCCTGCCACATCACATAACTGTGAAAGGTGTTTGCCAGGATCAAATGCTTCACGCGTTCAGGGTATTTGATGGCATAACCCTGCGCTACGAGGCCGCCGTAGGAATGCCCAAGAATATTGATGCTTGAAAAGCCCATGGCTTTGCGCAAGCCCTCCAGGTCTTCAATGTCGCGTTCCAGGGTATATTCGCGCACGTTTTTTGCTGTATCGGATTTTCCGCGGCCCAGACCGTCAAAATAGACCAAGGTGTTGGTCGTAGACAAGGAATCGAAACTTCTCAAACCGTAATGGGAGCCGCCGGGCCCGCCGGCAATGAAAAATAGGGGGTCGCCTTTGCCAAAACTGACGGTCCAAATTTTAGCGCCATTGACATTGTAATATTTGCCGTCGGTTTGGCTGTCTGGGAAGTTTTGGGCGAGGGAGAGGGTGCTGAGGAAGAGGAGAAAGAATGCGGAGGAAATACTTTTCATAGCCGATTTTAATTTGAACGGCTAAGGTAAAATGTTTATTCAAGATGAATTAATGAAGGCTTGTAACAACACAAAGGATATTTCGTTTTGGCAGTTGAAACTTTTAAAACCCGCCGTCCATTCCCTCGCTTTCAGTCCGGGTATTTTTCCGACGGAACAACGAGACATCAAATTTGCCAAAGCGGTACGAAAAATTCAGGCGCACCAATTGTGGGTCACGTCTCCGCCAGGTTTCTTGCGAGAAATAATCCGATTCGGTGAACGAGCCCGTACGGCGCGATCGAAAAATATCCTGTACGCTGAGGGTTAGACTGCCGGTGCGTTTCCAAATATCCTTGCGAATCGAAAAATCCACATACCAAACTGGAATGGAATAGCCCTGCGCCGTACTAGTCGGGCCACTCCAAGGGCTACCGCCGCCGTGTCCGCCGCGACCGCCTCCGCCTCCGCTACTTCCGGTGTCAAACGCGGTCCGACTCTGGTACGAACCGTTCAATTGGACCGTGAAGCTTTTAGGCAGTTTGACACTTACGTTTTCCTTGATAAAATAGGTAAACTGTTGATTTTCAAGCCCTTCTTGTACGTTGGTTGCATCTACAATCGAATTGTAGAAATTGAGGTTGGTAGTCAAATCCAGGATTTTCCAAAAGTTGTTTTTTACTGTAAACTCCATACCGTAAGCCTGGCTGGAATTGGCGTTCTGGTAGGTAGATATGATTACCGTATCGCGATATATCGCTGGGTCGTATTCCTGAAAAAGATAGCGCGTGAGGAGGTTGGTCGAACGTTTGTAATAAGCAGACACGAGGAGGTTGTGGCCTTTACTAAAGACGTTTTGATAATTGAGTTCCAGGGAGTTGTTGAACTCAGGTACCAAGTTTGGGTTGCCGCGTGTAAGGTTGAGCGAGTCAGAAAAATCTGGAAAAGGAATGAGCTGGAAAAAACTGGGGCGATTGATACGGCGGGTGTAACTCAGTTGAACCTGGTCTTCCTCGTTCAACTTGTACGTCAGGAAAATACTGGGAAAAAGTTGCAGCGGAAAATTCACGTTGAACGTTGAATCCGTATCCAGCAAGGTGCCTGTGTATTGCGAGCTTTCGGCACGCAGACCCACTTGATAGCCCCATTTTTTGAATGACTGGCTAAAGGTGCCATAGCCTGCGTACACCTGGTCGTTGAATTTATAGCGGTCGGCAAAGCCAGGCACGCGATAATATTGACCATCGGCGAGGGAGTCTTGAAAGGTCGCGTTTTCGCTTCGGAAATTACGGATGGCGGTGCGCGCTCCCAATTCCATTTTCAGGCCATTGCCCAGCGGGTTCACGAAATCGGTCTGAAAAGTAAAAAATTCGTTGCTGCTTTTCCCCGTTTGTTTTTGGCTCGAGCTAAGGTTGCTGGAATTCAAATAATCGGTATTAAAAAAACCTTCGTTTTCGGAACGGCTTCCATTAAGGTTGGCATCTGCAGTCCATTCTTTTCCTTCTTTAGGGAAAAGGTGCTTGAAAGAAACCTGGCTTCCATAGTTTCGGAATTGCCGCTTGCTGTTTGATTGACGTAAGGCATCGCTGCTGCCAAAAATATTTCCAAAAGTGAGCGAATCGGTGTGAATATCAATCAAATCGGAGTTATTCATTTCTCCCCCGTGCATGTTGCCGCTGAAAGAAAGTGTGTTGCGGTTATTGATGAACCAGTCTATCCCTGCTCGACCCGTCATGAAAAGTCCCTTGTTCTCGGCGTCGTTGCTTTGAAATATATTGGTCACGGGGCGATTTTCCTGTCCTACAAAAGGGAAATTGAAACGATCTGTTCCACCGGTACTTAGGGAGCGGCGTTGATTGAGATTGCCTCCTAGAAAAAAATTGACTTTCCCTTCGCGGGCATTGAAGTCGCCCCCAAGGTTGGCGCGACCGCGCATGTCAATGCCAGCACGAACAGAGCCGTTGTAACCGATGCGGCGCTCCTTTTTCAACACGATATTTACAATGCCAGCACCCCCACCTGAAGCATCATATTTAGCGGAAGGATTGGAGATAACCTCCACGTTATCAATAGCATCGGCAGGAATTTGATCCAGGGTAAGGTTGGTAGGCCTGCCGTCCACAAAAACCTGTGGAGCAGCATTGCGCATGGTCAAATTTCCATCAATGTCCACATTGAGCGAAGGCACATTTTTTAGCGCATCTTCCGCTGTGCCACCTGCAGCAATGTTGTCTTTGTCTACACGATAAACTTTTTTATCCAGGGCTAGCGTGACTTTGCTGGCTTCTCCAAGCACTTCCACTTCTTTTAATAGGGTGTTGGATACGCCCAGCTTAATATTACCCAAATCCTTTTCCACCGCTCCTGCTGCCCCGCTGAAACCGGGTCTTCCAGCGCCAGGTTTTCCGCCACGCAGACCAAACGAGACTTTTTGTTCGTAATTGGCGTAGCTTAAATAGGTGATTTTGAGCGTGAATTCTCCCATTATGGGCAGCTTTTCCAAACTAAATTCTCCATTGTCAAGGGTTAGTTGGCCCGCAATCATAGTTTCCGTCATTTTTCGGCTTGCCGAATCGAATTTCATTCCGAGGAGTTGCACGGAGGCGTAGGGCAGTGGTTCTTTCGTAACTTCGTCTATTACTTTTCCATAAAAACGCCCAATGTTGGCTTGCGCTGGATTGGCGCCTGCTCCCGGCCGAACGCCTTGTGGTATTTGGGAAAAAAGAGCGAAGGGGATCAGCGCGACAAAAAATATTGCGAGTAAAGCCGTAAGGCGGCTGAAAGAAGTAAGTTTTTGCATGATTATTATTCGAGTACACCGTAGGTCGAACTTCAGTTCGGCCTTTTTTAATAAAGCGGGGCGAAAAAAATTTCGACCTACCTGCGCTTCAATACCAGACTGTCAGCAGGATACCGAGCGCTCAATGAATCCATATTGGTTTGGGCCCACGAAACAAGCGTTTGCCTTTGTTGTTCGCTGAGCCTTGCATCGCCGTGCGTCCAGGTATAAGATTTGAGGGGCATTTCGCCCTCTTTCACCATTTCAATAAGCTCTTCAAACTTGTGGTTTTGTACCGCTACAGATCGCTGGGTGAAGCTGGAAAGATTGAGTTTGCGCTTGCCTTCCTCCACATGGTTGGCCAGCCAGTAGGCGACGGGTTGAATTTCAGCATACCAGGGGTAAGCGGTTAGATTGCTGTGACAATCATAGCAAGCGGGCTTTAATATAGCCTCCACATCCGCAGGGACGGGGTATTTGGTGGACACGTGGTTCGATTGGTCGTTGGAGAGGTTGCGCGTAGGGCGGTACAGTTGAGCCAACACGAGCAAGGCCAAAAGGCCGTAAAGCAGCGGACGGACGTATTTTTTCATAGTGCAAAGGAACACTATTGTTTATTGTCGGTCAGGGTTTTATATAGAAATAGCTGCTTTTCCCGACCACAAAGGCCTTGGGTATACCAACCTGTAAATCCAGTCCAATTACAGTCTTTTCGTCTCGATCAATTTCAACAGGTCATCGCGATAGTTTTTGCCGATGGGAAGTAGTTTTGGCTTGTCTTTTTCCTGTACCTCCACCATGTTGCCTTCTATCGCCAAAACCTTATCCATCGCAACGATAAACGAACGGTGGATACGCCGGAATAGGTGTTTGGGCAGGCGCTCTTCCAGGTTTTTCATGGTCTGGAGCGTAATTACCCGTCCTTGTAGGAGGCGGATAATGACATAGTCTTTTAATCCTTCGATATAGATGATGTCGTCAAAATTGACTTTCACCAGTTTCTTGTCGGCCTTCACGAAGAAGAAGTCAAGGCCATCATTTACGGCGGGAGAACCACTTTGATTGTGCTCGGCATTGGCGAGTTCGGCCTGTTCCACCGCCTTGTTGACGGCTTTCATAAAGCGCTCCAAAGAAATGGGTTTGAGCAGGTAGTCAAGCGCATTGAGGTCGAATCCCTGAATCGCATAGTTTGGATACGCCGTGGTAAACACGATCATGGGGGGATCGCTGAGTGTTTTCACGAAGTCAATGCCCGTGAGTTGGGGCATCTGAATATCCAGAAACATCAGGTCTATCTGATTGGTTTTCAGGGCATCATTGGCTTCAAGCGCATTAGAGCATCGCTTTACAAGCCGGAGTTCGGGCATTTGGGAAATATAGGTTTCAAGCACGTCCAGTGCAAGTGGTTCGTCGTCTACAATGAGCACGTTTAGCATAGTTAGCAAATTCGTTTTGAAAGGATGAGTTGGTCAATTATATTCCATCTACCATTCGCCCCAATCCGCCGAGTATACTGCCTTCTTCCTTGCCGCCGCCGCTGTAGGAAGCGAGTTTGGCGGCCAAACGGCTCACGGGAAGCGATTGTAGCCAGACTTTGCCAGGACCTTGCAGCACTGCGAAAAACAATCCTTCGCCCCCAAAAACCATGTTGCGAATACCTTTTACGAACTGGATATCGTAGTTAACATGTTGTGTGAATGCGACGATGCAACCGGTGTCTACCCGCAGAGATTCTCCGGCACGAAGTTCACGCTCCAAAATAAAACCGCCTGCATGAACGAATGCCAGACCGTCGCCTTCGAGTTTCTGCATGATAAAACCTTCGCCACCAAATAAACCCGTGCCGAGTTTGCGTTGAAATTCGATGCCAATTTGTACTCCTTTTGCTGCACAAAGAAAGGCATCTTTCTGACACACAATTTTCCCGCCCAAGGCCATTAAATCAAGTGGAACGATTTTGCCTGCGTAGGGGGCTGCAAAGGTAATGCGTTGTTTGTCGCCGCCACGATTGGTGTAGGTGGTCATAAATAGGCTTTCGCCGGTGAGTACCCGTTTGCCAGCGGTCATTAGCTTGCCAAAAAAGCCCTCGCTGCGGTCACTCGCGTCGCCGAATACAGTGGCCATTTCGATCATGTTGTCCATGAACATGAAGCTGCCTGCTTCTGCGATCACCGTTTCTTGTGGGTCAAGCTCTACTTCGAGGCACTGCATTTCTTCGCCGTGGATCTTGTAGTCAATTTCGTGATTTTTGCGCATGATTGTTTGACTGAGTTATTGTGCTTGTGTTGATTTGAATAGTTGGTAATAGAATCGGGGGCAAAAGTGGAGATTTGAAACGATGGCATCGTTGAGTTTCCCGACGAGGGAACGTTTTTTGTCGCTTAAACGAACTAATTGCTAACAAAATCTAAATTCATCCTCCCGCTCCAGCCTCTCCCAACGTCCAATATCCATTGTCCAAATGTCCAATGTCCAAATGTCCAACATCCAATGTCCAATGTCCAATATCCTCAATCCCACTTAAAATAAACACCTAAGCCAATCCCCGGGCTTTTGGGTGCGTTCTGAGCCCAGGCAGCACCTGCTCCCGAAAAGTTGAGGCCTATAAAACGGTTAATCTCCCAGCCCGCTTTAACCCCGATGGAAACCCAGCCTTGATCGTTCACATAGAGTCCGGTCAGGTTATCCAATGGAAGTGTTCGCGTTCCGTTTTCGAGGGGCAATACCGTTTCAGAAAAACCTATGAGCCAGATTTTGCCCAAACGAAGTCCAATTTCCCCTCCAAAATTCAGAAAATGGCTGTAATCATTGCTTCGGTAGCCATAACCACCATAGGCAAACCAGTATAATTTTCTAAAACCCATTCCCGCATTCACCATTGGCAACACAGTAAGGGCGTTGTAGCCCGTGCGCAAGCCTGGTGACTTGTAATCCGTGATTGCCGGGAAACCCACTCGAAGTGTTCCGGCCAGCGCTAATTTGCCCATCAGAAATTGATGACGAAGCGCGAGGGTGGCATTTCCCAAGCCAGCTATGCGGCCTGAGTCTTCTACTTCAAACAGAAAAGGAGAGTCTGTATTTCTTATTCCGCGTTTATTGATGACATAAGGGAGCGAGGCAACCAAAGTCGTTTTTTTGCTCAACCCGTACTCTCCGTACAATTGAAAGGTATTTTCAGACACGGCGCGCTCCAGCACAATCTCCTTGCTACCGGGTCCAAACAAGGTGGTATAGGTAGGGATGGTCTGCCAGGAGCCCTGCACAAAAAAGCCAGCCTTGCTGCGCGACCAAGGGCTTTGCGCAGCAAGGCTGAAAGAAACAAATACCAATGCGAAAATCAATTGTTTTTTCATATTGGAACGTGCTACAAGTTAGAAGTTTCAAGTTAAGAGTTTCAAGTTAAAAGTGCGCCACTTGAAACTTTTAACTTGAAACTTTTAACTTGATTCTTAAACCAATTTGGCTTCCAATTCAATCGGAACGGTAGCAAGGGCTTTGCTTACTGGGCAGCCAGCTTTTGCAGCATTGGCCAATTCTTGAAATTTTTCTGCACTGATGTCTGGCACCTCGGCTTCAAGCTGGAGCGTGATTTTTTGAAAACCCCAGCCGCTGTCGCCTTTTTCCATGTCAATCGTGGCAGAGCAACGGAGTTCCGTGGGTGGGAAACCAGCACCTGAAAGTTGAAAACTAAGTGCCATGATATAACACCCGGCATGAGCTGCTGCAATGAGTTCTTCTGGGTTGGTGCCTGCCTTGCCGTCCTCGTTGTTGAAACGTTTGGCGGCAGAGTAAGGGGTGTCATTGAGTACACCCGATGGGCCGCTGAGTGAGCCTGAGCCATCGGCCCCAGTGCCGCGCCATGCGGCGGTTGCTATGCGTTTGAAATGAGCCATGAGATAATTGTTGATATGGTTGAAAATGTTGAGGGTGGAAAACGTTGAGGTGGGGGAGAAAGTTTAGGGGAGAGGGTTGAGAATGTTGAGGTTGTTGAGGGGTTGAGTGCAAACGCTCAATCCCTCAACAACCTCAACCCTCTCAACATTTAATTCGGCAGCCCCTGCGGCCCTCCTTTCATAGGATTGGTTGGGAGATAGGCTTGGAATTGAGTTTCAAGCTCCTTGGTAAGCGTGCTATCTTCCATATTCGCAGCCATTTTCAGGATGTTCTGCACCGTTGAAAGGGTATAGTCGTAATCCTGTTTGTAGCCTTTTTTGAAATCTGATTCAAGGGAATCGAAAAAGCGGAATTGCTGCTCCATTTGTGCCGCTATTTCCCGGATTTTAGCCGCCGCTTTTGTTTTTTCACCAGACAGTGCATAGATGTCCGTCATGAATGCAGTGAATTGATCATAAGGGAAGTTCATTTGCGGGAACACCTCGAAGTACTTGTCCACGAGCGCAATGGCCTTGTCCTTTTTGCCTTCCAATACCAATTGACGCGCCAAACGGATGATGCTCACGCGCATGGTTTGGAGACTTGGCATATAGGAGCGATCCACGAAAGCCGGATGTTTGTCAAAGTTGCCCCATTTCCACCGGTCCATAATATTCTGGTACATCTTGTCGCTGCTCACCCCACCTGAGCCGATGATGCCGTAAGCTTCCATCGAACTTTTGATCTTTTTTGGCACAATTTGCAATCCGAGTCCTTCGAGTTGGAGGTAATCTTCAAGACCCAGCAATTTGTCCTCACGGCAAGTGACAGCCCAGTAGATGGGGCGTTTGCCAAGATTAGAGGCCACAATGTCGAGCATGGCCAATTCATCCTTGATGATGTATTTCTTGTCTCTGCCCAAGTCAATGTGCAGGGTATCCACCAAGGTCGAGTCCGTAGCAGGCACGATTTTATTGTCAATGAACCACTGCTTATTGATGGGGATAGACATCTTGCGCGTAGGCAGATAAGTATCGAATGCACGTCCGCCCCCGGACTCTTGTTTGTGGTCTTCAGCGAGGAACTTCAGCACTTGACGAATGTCCATTTCTTTTTCGCCACGGGGGGCAAAGTAGGGCGTTTGAACCCGTTTGAAACCACGCAACTGTTCTTGAGGAATACTCATCTCAATGGCCGGCGAGTTATTCACAGCGCGACGGAGTTGGTCAATGTACCAGTCTACCGCGATCAGGGACAGGTTTACTACTCGTACGTCCGTGCGAATGCCCTCTACCTCCTGGCAATACCAGAGCGGATAGGTGTCGTTGTCACCATAGGTAAAAATAATGGCGTTGGGGTCGCAGGAATTGAGGAAGTTGCTGGCGTAATCACGGCTCGCAAAGTGGTGTGCGCGACTGTGGTCGTCCCAGTTTTGGGTTACCATCAACAAAGGTGCAGACAGTGAGAGCACCATGGCCACTGGAGCGGCAGCACCTTTCAGGCTTTTGTTCAGCATGTCCCAGAGCGCCACAACGCTCAAGCCAATCCAAATGCAAAAAGTAAAAAACGAACCTGCAAGCACATAGTCGCGCTCGCGTGGCTCATTGGGGGGCTGATTGGAATATACGATAATGCCGACACCCGTTATGATAAACAAGGCCAGAATTGCTGCAAAATCGCGCGGTCGCTTGCGGTAATGAAAGAACATCCCGAGCAAGCCCAGCAAGAACGGGATCATGTAATACTTGTTCCGGCCCTGGTTGTTCTTCTGAAAATCGGGCAGAGCCTCCTGATTACCAATGCGATTAGCGTCAATTGCGTCAAAGCCCGTGATCCAGTTGCCTGCAGTTGGATCCCAGGCATAATACCCCTGATCGCCGTTTTGACGCCCAGAGAAATTCCACATAAAATAGCGCCAATACATCCAGCCGAACTGGTATTTCCAGAAAAACTCGATGTTGTCGCCAAAAGTTGGCTCGCCTGTGTCCTTGTTAATCCAACGGCGATAGAGCGCTGGGCGGCCCTGTGAGTAATCACCCATACGCGGGAACAGCGTCTTGTCGCTTGTACCGTATTCGTAGTCCACTTTTTCGTCCACCACTGTGTAGCGTTCGCCTACTCGGCCATAACGTTCTTCCGATTTGATCCCCGTCGGTTGTGCATCAAAATGTGGGCCGCGGATGAGGGGGCGTTCTCCATACTGCTCACGATTGAGGTATGGAAGCAGACGCATCGGATCCGAAGGGTTGTTCATGTTGATGGGTGTGTTTGCATTGGCACGGACAATCACGGTTCCGTAGGCAAAATATGCAATCACCACGACGCCCATGGCCACGACCACACGCTGCAAAAGGCCATTGCCAGTGCGTTGTGCATGACGGAGGCCAAACCATATTGCTCCACTAAAAATTAACAAGACCGGAATGATGCCCGAATAAAAGGGAGCGCCAAAACTATTAACCATCATTTTGTCAAAGAATGCCCATAGTGTAGGAATACCCGCAATGATGATTTTTTGAATGGCAACGATGAATACAACTCCCACCAAGGCAGCCACTAAAGTGCCCATGACGGTCGGCTTTTTAGACTTTTTGAAGTAGTAAAACATCGCCAGCGCAGGGAAGGTCAGTAAGCTCAACAAGTGAACCCCCATAGAGAGCGCAACGGAATAAAATGCGAAAACCAGCCAGCGGTCAGCATCTGCTTTATCTGGCAGGTTATACCATTTAAGCGTAGCCCAAAGCGTCATCGCCGTGAAAAAAGTAGACATGGCGTATACTTCACCTTCTACTGCGGAAAACCAAATGGAGGAGGTGAAAGCGGTACTCAGCCCTGCTACCACCCCGGCACCCACGGCAACCATAGCTTGTGCACCCACAGGTTCAGTATCACGGCCAACCAGTATCAGGCGGGCTAAAATGCTCGTGCTCCAGCATACAAAAAGTCCAGTAAATGCGGTACAAAATGCAGAGAGCAGGTTGACGGAATAGGCAATATTGGCCGGGTCGCTTGAAAGCATTCCACCTACCCATGCAAACAATCGGCCCACCAGCAGGAAGATGGGGGCGCCAGGAGGGTGAACGACTTGGAGCTTGTATGCACCTGAGATAAATTCGCCGCAGTCCCAAAGGCTGCCGGTTGGTTCAGCCGCGAGGCCAAGTACAATCGCTGCAATGCCAAAAGTGATCCAGCCTGCGAGGTTGTTGAGCGTTTTAAAGGAAAAATTCATGTTTTCTATGTGTGTGAAAGCAATGCCGTGCAACAAATTAGACAGTCATAAACGTACAAGACGGCTAGTTGAGATTCGGTTGATAGGTTGCAAAGACCGCGCAAAACTATAAAAGTCCGCTCAAGTAGGGGTTTACTTTTGAAAAACAAAAAGCGGCCGGGGTGTTTTTTACGTTCAGAGGTTTCGATCCTTGGTTAGAATTTGATCCGAATATCCTAAAAAAAGCCTTATCAAACGCGATTTATGGCCTTATTCCATTTTGAAAGCAATCGTTTTTACCCGCTTTGTCAGCATCCCGTCCGACATTTTTTCATCCAGAACCATGTCTTGCGCTGCGGGCATTTCAAACACGGATTTCAGGTCGCGGATCCGGGCAGCGGGTACTCCGGAGGATTCAAATTTGGTCATTATGTCATTTAGCGACCTTTGTGAGATTTTCTCCGACAGCAAATTGTTCAGCATTTCCCGATTTTTAACACGGGCTGTATTGGTTTGAAAATCAATATTTTCTAATAAACTTTCTAATTCCAAAACTGCGCATAGCTGGGAAAATTGCCGTTCCGTACCCACCGCTAACAATAAGGTTTGTCCATCTGAACAAAGAAAGGTGTCGCCATAAGGGGCAATGTTTGGGTGTTTGGTCCCCATACGTTGTGGAATATGCCCGGTCATTAAATAATTACTGGCTTGATTGGCCAAGGAAGCCAGCGCCGACTCCATAAGCGAAGTGGTCACGACGCTGCCTTCTCCTGCGCGTTCTCGGCGTAGCAAGGCGAGTAAAATGGCTTCTTTAAGTTGGTGCGCAGCCAGCAAGTCCACAAAAGCCACCGGCATCCGAATGGGTGGGCCTTCGGATGCGCCGCACATGGAAAGAAAACCCGCCTCAGCTTGTAATACGATGTCAAAAGCCGGACTTTCATCCTCCGGGTCGGAATATGAATTGAGTTGAGCGTAAATAAGTGCCTGATTTTCAATTCTGAGCGCCTCAGCGTCCAAGCCAACCCGGCGTGCAAAGGAAGGTTTGAAATTAGAGATGACCACATCGGCTGCGAGGGCAATTTCCAAAGCCTTGGCTCGGTCAGCAAGATCGTTGAGATCGAGCAAAAGGTGTTTTTTGCCCCAGTTGACGCAACACCAATAGGCCGAAATGGACGAAGCTGAGTCCTCAAACGGCTGCTTCCAGCCTCGGGTGACATCGCCGCCCGTGGTTTTGTTTTCAATCTTGATGACTTCCGCACCGAGTTCAGCAAAGAACATTCCTACTGCGGGTCCAGCCAATACACTGGCAAATTCGACTACTTTTAGGCCCTTGAAAAATTGATTTTGCATATTTGTACCCCGGAACGCTGTTCCGGTAATTATTCCCCGGAACAGCGTTCCGGGATACATACCATGAAAATATTCTCTGCCACACAAATTCGCGCCTGGGACACGGATACCATTGAAAATGAACCGATTGATTCGGTGAATTTGATGAACCGGGCTGCTCAGGTTTTCACAGACTGGTTTATTCAAACCTACCCGGACAACACCCGCCCAATCGTTATTTTTTGCGGAACAGGCAACAATGGCGGCGATGGGGTAGCCGTCGCCCGACTGTTGCACTGGCTCGGATTTGAGGCGAAGATACTCGTGTGCGATTTTGCGGAGAAGCGAAGTGCAGATTTTGAAGCACAAATTGCCGCATTGCCCAAACACGGCAACATTAGCCTGGAGTGGTTCAACACCGCCAAAAATTTGCCTGAAGTAGTGCCGAATGAACTGGTTATTGACGCACTTTTTGGCTCTGGTTTAAACCGTCCCTTGGAAGGCGAATGGGCGCAAGTAGTTGATTGTCTGAATCAATTGCCCAACGAAGTGGTGTCCATTGATTTGCCTAGCGGACTAATTCCCGATACCCATACTGCCGGAAAAAGTGTCGTGCAGGCGGATAGAACGTTCAGTTTTGAACGTCCCAAACTTGCTTTTTTCTTCCCTGAAAATGCTGAAAGGGTGGGGGAGTGGGACTTTGGGAGCATTGGCTTACAGGCTGGTTTTGAGCAAAAAACCTCCACACCCTATAACTATTTGACCCAAAAAGAGGCTGCCGCGCTTTATCGTCCACGACCTAAGTTTTCGCACAAGGGGAGTTTTGGCCATGCATTGTTGGTGGCAGGGAGTTTTGGGAAAATGGGAGCCGCTGTGCTGGCTTCCAAGGCGTGTTTGCGATCCGGTGTGGGCTTGTTGACGATTCACGCGCCACGATCCGGCAATATTATCTTGCAAAGTGCCGTGCCAGAAGCCATGGTTAGCGCAGATCATCGTGCTAAATATTGGGCAGAAGTACCTGATTTGCAAGGCTATGCAAGTATTGGAGTCGGTCCCGGAATCGGCAAAGAACCAGAAACGGC
>Ga0247844_1001208_pt1 | contig 49534 bp, 35 predicted proteins | sample LaCtaG_FD_192421 | JGI IMG/M metagenome (GOLD analysis project Ga0247844, IMG submission 192421) | Freshwater microbial communities from meromictic Lake La Cruz, Castile-La Mancha, Spain - LaCruzMarch201714.5m_1 | ecosystem: Environmental > Aquatic > Freshwater > Lake | place: Spain: Castile-La... | reverse complement strand
CACCGCCGCTTTTGTGCTTCCGATTCCAATCCCTTTTTCCGTTTTCGCCGAATAAACTCCAGAGAACTTAAGGCTTTCTATCTTCATCTGCGGGTTGAAAGTGGCCTCAGGAGTAGGTTCGAGGTAAATGGTTACTCCTTTGGAGGAATAAACTAGGAAGTGAAAATACTGTCCTCCTGCGGCCCCATAAGAAGGCAGTGGTGTCCCATACAGGTCAATTGCTTTTTGTGCTACGTCTCCGATTTTGAGTACCGTGGTCCCGATGCCGGGAATAATGACATTTACAGTTGGTTCTGGGTCTTTTGGCTCTTCCTCTTTTTTGCAGCCAACGAAGGCTAGAGTGGCCAATAACAGGCTGAGTGCTAAATGCTTGATTGTCATAGTTGAAAAAATTTGCAATCGGTTATAGTATTGCCGAGCTTAGTCTAAGCACGGCATTGTTTACTCGTAACTTCTTTGTGCAACCTTTACTTCCTCATACTTCAATTTTTCCTTGTGCAACTCGGCTTTTGCGTCTTCGCCTTTCCATTCCCAAGCGGCCACGTGCATGAAATCTTGGTCGTCGCGTGCTGCTTCTCCCTTGTCCGTTTGGTGTTCTTCCCGGAAATGGCCGCCACAACTTTCTTCCCGGGCGAGTGCGTCTTGGCACATCAGTTCGCCAAGCTCGAGGAAATCTGCTACCCGCCATGCTTTTTCCAGTTCGGGGTTAAATTCGTCGGTGCGGCCTGGTACCAGCAGATCGCTCCAAAACTCTTTGCGCAGGCTTTGAATTTCTTCAATGGCTTGTTTTAACCCTGTTGCATTGCGTGCCATGCCACACTTGTCCCACATGATATGCCCAAGTCGGCGATGGAAACTCTCTGCACTCTGCTTACCACCGATGGCCATCAATTGTTGGATACGGTCATTTACTTGCCGCTCTGTTTGCTCAAATTCCGGGTGATCCGTAGAAATCGCTCCAGTGCTGATCTCTTTTGAAAGATACGATCCAATGGTGTAAGGCAACACAAAATAGCCGTCCGCCAAGCCCTGCATCAGTGCCGAAGCACCGAGGCGGTTGGCGCCATGATCGCTGAAATTGGCTTCGCCACATGCGTATAGTCCAGGCACAGTGGTCATGAGTTCGTAGTCCACCCAAAGGCCGCCCATCGTGTAGTGAACGGCCGGGTAGATGCGCATCGGGGTTTCATAAGGGTTGTCACCCGTGATTTTTTCGTACATCTCGAAGAGGTTGCCGTAAGCGGCTTCCACGGTAGCTTTGCCTTTGCGCTTGATGGCATCGGCAAAGTCGAGGTACACGGCCAGACCACTTTTGCCAACGCCCAAACCTTCATCGCAAGCAATTTTTGCAGCGCGGCTGGCGATGTCGCGAGGAACGAGGTTGCCAAAAGCAGGGTAGCGGCGTTCGAGGTAATAATCGCGGTCGGCTTCGGAAATTTGGCGTGGGTCGGTCAAACGGTCCTTGGCTGATTTCGGCACCCATACCCGTCCATCGTTGCGCAGCGATTCAGACATCAGGGTCAATTTTGACTGATATTCACCTGAAACCGGAATACAGGTCGGGTGGATTTGAGTGTAACAGGGGTTGCCAAAAAATGCGCCCCGACGGTGTGCCCGCCAGGTTGCCGTGGTGTTGCACATCATCGCGTTGGTGCTCAGATAGAACACGTTGCCATAGCCGCCGGTGCAAAGTACCACAGCATGAGCAGCATGTCGTTCTACCTTGCCAGTCAACAAATTGCGCACAATGATACCCCGACATTTGCCATCAATAGTTACCACGTCCAGCATTTCATGGCGGTTGTACAATTTAACCGTGCCGAGCGATACTTGACGGCTAAGGGCCTGATAAGCCCCTATGAGGAGTTGTTGACCAGTCTGGCCTCTTGCATAGAAAGTGCGCGAGACTTGGGTGCCGCCAAAGGAACGGTTGTCCAACAATCCGCCGTATTCGCGGGCAAAGGGTACGCCTTGCGCCACGCACTGATCAATAATGCCACTGCTTACCTCCGCCAGTCGGTGTACGTTGGCTTCGCGGGAACGGAAGTCGCCGCCTTTGATGGTATCGTAAAAGAGGCGATAGACCGAATCGCCATCATTGCGGTAGTTTTTGGCGGCGTTGATACCGCCTTGTGCAGCGATGGAGTGTGCCCTGCGCGGGCTGTCGTGGAAAGTAAATGCTTTCACATTGTACCCTAATTCTCCAAGGGATGCGGCGGCGGATGCGCCTGCAAGACCAGTTCCAACCACAATCACGTCTATTTTTCGCTTATTATTAGGGGCTACGAGGGCTACATGCCCTTTGTATTCCTCCCACTTTTCTGACATCTTGCCAGCAGGGACTTTAGAGTCGAGTTTTGAGCCAGAGGCCATATTTTGTTGATTTTTTACCCGCCGTAGCATCGATTATTGGTGCGAAGGTGGGGTGAATGGTGGATTTGTGGATAAGGTTGTTCGCCGAAACCTTCTGGGTTTAACCCACTGTAAAACCTAGGAGAAATAAGACACAATCGGAATTATCGCAAAACCCACGGCCATGCCCACGCTGTACACATATCCAAATCCCTTAATGATGGGCGAATATTTATGATGGGCCAACCCTAGGGTCTGGAACGAGGACCAGAACCCATGCCACAGGTGGAAACCGACCACGATCATGCATATAACATAGAAAACAACATAGTAGATGTTTTGAAATGCTTCAGCAACGGGCAGGTAGAGATTTTGCACCGGATGATCGTATGCCTCCACTTCTACGGCAGGCAAAGCGCCCAGTTTCATTTGAAGCCAAAACTGCCAGAGGTGCAAGATCAAAAAGATGAAAATTATGATCCCAAACCAAGCCATATTGCGCGCTGAACGTTCTGAATTGCGCGTGTGCGTCACGGCATATCGGTTCGGACCTCGAGACGCACGGTTGAAAAGCCAAAGACGCAGACCTTGTACCGTGTGTAGCAAAATAAAAGCGTAGAGAGAGATAGAGATGATTTTGATGATCGGGTTGTGGGTCATAAAAAAGGCGTATGTATTGAACGCCTCGCCGCCGTCGTCTTTAAGCAGCTGGAAATTGCCCAAGAGATGGACAATCAGAAATAACATGAGGAAAATCCCCGTCAGAGACATGATGACCTTCTGGCCGATGGACGAAGAAAAGAATTTAGAGAGCCAACTCATTCGCTTTGTTGTAAGGTGATGGAATGGTAGTGAGTGTTCACACAGATTGCGGGAGCAAAACTACCGATAGTTGTGACAAGCTGTAATTTTCGCTTGGAAATTCCCGCAAATATTGCCAAATTTAGAAGGGTTAAAAATTCGCAACAAGAAATTTTTGAGAAAGGAGCTAACATTGCCTCGTTAAAATTGGGGATTTGAAATACAGGAGATGCCTCTTGTCCGATCAAAATTCCCAACACATTCTCAATATCAAACCACTCATTATGAAGCAACTATTCACCATCTTTTGCCTAATCCTTGCCCTTATTCTGGTTCAAAACGACTCGTTTGCCCAGCCTAACCAATCGCTCAGCTTTCGCGGCCTTTGGAACAACTACGTCAACCCAACCCCTGTTTGGGACAATTGGGATGACGTTTTTAACGATGCTGACGAACGCGGTGTAGAAATTGCCTATGGTCGTCGGTTGGATCAAGGCACCTGGCTTATGGTGCCTGCAAAAATTGGTACGGCTTTCTACCCAAAAGACAGCAAAAACGGATTGATTGCCAATCTGGACCTGCTGTTACACAATAACCTTTGCAGCCGAAAATCTTTGATTAATCCCAACGTCCATATGGGTATCGGTTCCACCTGGGATTTTCGACTCGAGCAATTTGATTTCAATTTACCAGTTGGAGCGGGCCTCAACTTTCGTGTGGCACCCAACGTATTTCTCAATGCCCAGACGCAGTATCGCTTTTCCATTGATAGTCGGCCAGGCTGGCAACATGGGCTTGGCATGGTGATTTATTTTGGTGAACCTGACCGTGATGGCGACGGCGTCAGCGATAAAAACGACCGCTGTCCCGATGTGGCAGGTTTGAAACCGCTTATGGGTTGCCCTGACCGGGATTCAGACGGTATTGCAGACGACGAAGACAAATGCCCTGATGTGGCTGGGCTTGCCAATCTCATGGGTTGCCCTGATCGTGATTCAGATGGTATTGCAGACGGAGACGATAAATGTCCCGACCTAAAGGGGCCTGCAGCCACCTTGGGTTGCCCCGATCGCGACAGTGATGGTATCATGGATGCCGACGATGAGTGCCCCGACGTGAAAGGTATCGCAGCAATGAAAGGTTGCCCTGATACCGACAACGATGGCATCACCGATGCAAGCGATAAATGCCCACGCGAAGCGGGCCCTGCAGCCACCATGGGTTGCCCCGACCGTGATGGCGATGGTATTATGGACCGGGACGACAAATGTCCTGGAGATAAAGGCCCTGCTTCCACCATGGGATGCCCTGACCGCGACAGCGATGGGGTTGCTGATAAAGACGATGCTTGCCCTGACAAGCGTGGCGACTCTGCGCACAAGGGCTGCCCTGATACGGATGGCGATGGCATCTTCGACGACATTGACCGCTGCCCAGAGAAGCCCGGGGTTGCGGCGCTTCGCGGTTGTCCGGAAATTAAGAAAGAGGACAAAGCCAAGCTCGAACGCGCCATCAAACTCGTTCAGTTTGAGACGGGTAAAGCAGTGCTTTTGAAAAAGTCGTACGCCGTACTGGACGAGGTCGTTACGGTGATGAACACGTATGCAGAATACAGCCTCAACATCAGTGGTCATACCGACAATGTTGGGGATGACAAGATGAATCAAGACCTTTCTGAGCGCCGCGCCAAAGCTTGCTATGATTATCTCGTAAGTAAAGGAACTGCTACAAACCGGGTGGCTTCATCAGGATTTGGAGAAAGCAAGCCTGTGGGTGACAATAAATCAGCTGACGGTCGCGAAAAAAACCGCCGTGTGGAGTTTGAGTTGTATGTGAAGTAAAACCATTCAGCGATTTGTACAAACGTTTGAGTAAAAGTTCGTTAAATTTTTTTCAAAGGGAGATTGCAACAGTTTATTTAAACGTCCAACGTCCAACGTCACCCCACCAAGCGCAGTTGCCAGCGCCAGGCGTCTTCAAGGGCTTCCTGAAGCGAGCGTTTGGTTTGCCAGCCCAACTGCTCTCGTGATTTTTGCACATCCGCCCAAACGGCTATGACATCGCCTGCTCGCCGTGCACCGATCGAGTAGGGTAGGGGCTGGCCGCTCACTTTTTCAAAAGTTTTGACCAGTTCCAGCACAGTATTCCCTTGCCCAGTGCCAAGATTGAAGGTGTCGTAAAAATTAGAGTCTGTTTTACCCAGCGAATATTTGAGTGCAGCCACATGGGCTTCGGCGAGATCCATGACGTGAATAAAATCGCGGATACAGGTGCCGTCAGGTGTTGGATAGTCGTCGCCAAAGATCGTCAGCGATTCGCGCAGGCCGGCGGCTGTTTGGGTGACGAACGGAACGAGATTGCTCGGAATACCCCGCGGCAATTCGCCAATATGTGCAGAAGGATGTGCCCCAATAGGGTTGAAATACCGCAGAGAGAGGATTTTCAAAGGTTTTGCAGCGGCCACATCGCGAAGGATTTCTTCCCCCACTTGTTTGGTGTTGCCGTAGACAGATGTAGCGGGCTTTATGGGTGTTTCTTCCGTTACAGGAGAGGTGTCGGGCTCTCCATAGACCGTACAAGAGGAAGAAAAAATGAGATTGGATACATCCTCCGCTAACATCGCATCGAGCAAAGTGATCATAGAGCCGAGGTTGTTTTTGTAATAAGCCAGAGGTTCTTGCATGGATTCACCCACGGCTTTTAACGCTGCAAAATGGATGACCCCAATGATTTTTTCTTCGCGCAGGATTTGACGCATTGCAGTATAATTATTGCAATCCAGCACATGGCAGGGTATGTCATGGCCCAATATTTTTTTCAAACCTGCCAACACGGAGGGTTCGGAATTGGAAAAATCGTCTACAACAATGGGATTGAAGCCCGCTTCGGTGAGGGAGACTGCGGTATGTGAACCGATAAAGCCTGCGCCGCCTGTTACTAATATGTTCATATTGTTTTGAATGGGAGCTAATATTTGGTGCTGGGTTGTGGGGATCGGGGCGGCTAGCCGCCCCGATCCCCACAACCCAGCACCAAATATTAGCTTACGTCTAATGTTGTGTTCCCAAGCTTGGTGTTTTGGGATATTTTTAAGTAGTATTCATTCCGTTATCATGTTCACCCCATCGGTGATCTTCACTTCCCACATCCGCAGTTCACGCCCCCATTTTTCACTGTATTTTCGTGCAATATAGGTCTGAAATCCAGCTACTATATCTTTTTTTAACAGGTTGATGGTACAGCCTCCAAATCCGCCGCCAACCATTCGTGCGCCATAAAAACCAGGGCTGTCGGGCGTGTGGTCTACGAGGAAATCGAGTTCTGGGCAGCTGACCTGATATTCGTTTTTCAAGCCCTCGTGACTGGCGTATAACAACGAACCGATGGCTGGCAAACCATTTTCTTTTAAAGCGATGCAAGCAGCTTCTACGCGCCCGTTTTCTTCCACGACGTATTTGCATCGTTGAAAAACCACTGTATGCAATTGTTTTTTTTCCGACCTCAACATGTCCATATCCACATCGCGGAGACTGTGTACATTGGGATAAATTTTTTGCAAATATCGTACCCCTTCTTCACATTCTTGTCGGCGGGTGTTGTATTCCGAGTCTACAAGTTGGTGTTTTACCCCGGTGTCGCAGAGCAAGATGGCAGTGTCCTGTACATTTAGCGGAACATATTCGTGCTGGAGGCTACGGCAATCCAGTTTTATGGCAGAACCCTTTTGCCCCATAAGTGAGGCGAACATATCCATGATGCCACAGTTCATGCCTACAAAATTATTCTCGGCGCGTTGAGCCAAGCGGGCGAGTTCCGGGCGGGAAAGGCCAAGTTGGTAAAGTTCGTTGAGGGCAAAGAGCATTCCGCTCTCCAGGGCTGCTGAACTGGAAAGTCCGGCACCGAGTGGTATGTCTCCCCCAAAAACGACGTTTGCGCCACCGACTGAGTGGCCATCGCTTAGTAATTCGGAAAAGCAACCGAGGAGATAATTGGGCCAGCCGAGCGGTGATTTTTGCAGGTTTTTAAGTTCGCCCTTAAATTCGGTTCCTAGGTCAAGTGCTTGAAAATGAAGTTGTTGGTCGTTCCTCGGCGATACGGCGAACCACACGGAGCGGTCAATGGCGGCGGGCAACACAAAGCCTTCATTGTAGTCGGTGTGTTCGCCAATAAGATTGATGCGCCCGGGTGCGCGGACGATGATGGCGGGTGCTTCGCCGAATTTTTGACGGAAGGCTTGGATGATGGAGATTTGAATGTTCATTTCAATGGACAAACGGCGCTTATACCGCGCTTTTTCTTAGCACCAGTGCCGAAATTAAAGCCATCAAAAAGCCAATCGGGAACGGTTCCAGAAAAGTCAGACCAAACTTAATCAGTGTATAACTCAAGGCTTCAGCACCACCAGACGCTTGGTGCCCACCGAATTACCCTGCTTGTCCACGAGGCTGTATATATAGGTGCCTTTTTTAAAATCATCGAGTTCAACCTTGAACGAAGTGGTGCCAGACAGCGTATAGTTTTTCTTCCAAACGCATTTGCCAATGATATTGAAAATTTTGAGCGTGTAATCGCCGGGGGTGAGGTTCACGCAATCAAAACGCACCCATTCTACGGCGGGGTTGGGAAACGCCTGGATACCACCGACAAAAGCGGGAATAGGCTCGACGGCTGGGGTAGTCGTTATGTTTTTGAAACGCATAGATTCCACAGTCGAGAGGTCGTTGCTCATCGTTGCTATTGCAATCTCTTCCTTTTCTGTATCGCTGTAAAAACGGTAAGTAACCGTGGTATCGGTGCCGATGAAGCCGCCCAATCCGCCGCCGCCGCCACCGCCGCCAATGATGGTGCTCAAATCAACCCAACTGCCAAAACCGGGGAAAAGCAAGACATATACTTCAATACCTGTGGTGGTGTAGTCTGTACGCTTTTGACGTAGCACGGGGTAGGTGCCGCCTGGGATGGTGGTCGTTCCCCAGCCATCCACAACATCGGTGCGATTTGTTGTGATGCTCACGCGCATCGAATCTATGTTTACCGGCAGATTTCCAAAAATGCTGTCCAAAGGCGGCTGGTCTGTAGGGAAAGTGAGCCCAATGTTGGATTGTTGGGATTTAATGTCGAAAAAAGCCATCGGGGCATAGCGATCATATAGGGCCGGAGTAAAATTCGTCACCACATTTAGACCAAAACCAGCCGGGTCTGCACCTGCATAACCAAGGGCTTCTAATTTCGTGTTCGTTACATTAAAATAAGTCTCTCCTGTCTGACCAATTATGGCAAGGTCGGCACCTGGAAAATTGGCAACCTGACTGCCAGCAGACGCGGGCCTATAAACCGTTGAAAGCTTGTCGTCTTTTTGCAGGGTGCTAAAATCCCATATTTGTCCGCCGCCAGGAGCGGTGGCTGGGTTTAAGCCGAGTGGCGCATTATCTACCGCATACACCAGCGAATCGCCAGCGGCAGGGAAAGTGGCGTTGGTGACGGTGATTTGGGCCGTAGCCAAAGTACAGAGGGCGGAGAAGACAGGAGCAAGTAACATTCTTTTCATCGGACGTTAGATGTTGAAAAACAGGTTGTGAGAGATGTGCGGGTTTTGCCGCTTTTTTAACCGATTGAGATTAAAAGTATGCTTCAAAGGTACACCGCTTTTTTTGGGAAAAAAGAGCAAGCCAAGGAAATGGCGGAAGAACGTCAAGAATTGCTTAACTGGAGTGTTGACATCCGTACTTCGCTGTACAAAGAATGCTTGGGCAAATTTTCTATCATTGCTGATCAGCTCTTTGCTCCAGCGGTTGTTTTTGATCAGATACTTCCTTTTCTTAAAGGTTGATGGAGGCATTCATTTGGAAAATGAGCGCCCCGAAAAAATTTTTCAAGAAAAAATGACCTTATTTTTAAAATAATTTTCAACAAAAGCACAGTTTTAAGCCCGTTCGATCGCCATTTATATTGCTTTTTTACGGCAATAGACGGATATTCCGCTGTTTTTTAATTAAATTTCTTATATTTTTAATTCAACAAAGCTTAAAATATGTCTTTGAGCAGGGGCACATCACGCCGCACTTTTGTACTGTCAATAAGCGGTAACGATACAGGGACAAAGAAATAGCGAGCCAAACATTGACCACCGGAACTGAAACTTTTCATGAGATTATATACGGGAAATCCGAACGCGGCGCAAACGAGCGCCGCGTTTTTTTTGTGCCTACGATAATGGCACCGCTACGCGGTTCTGCTGATTTTGCTGCCAAAATGCCGTCGCTACGCGGCTGAAAATGTCCAAAAATAGCGATCTAAAGTGTACATAATCAATGCTTTAGATTAAATTTACCTAAAAAACACCTTGAATTTACTGGGCGATAAACCCCTGTTTGCTGTCCTAGCCAACCGTTCAAAATGCCCGCACCTTTGTATCATCAATCAGAGAGAACAGCGCAGCGAAGTACGGAGGGAGATTGATCAAAGATTCGCAGATTTTCATGAGATTATACAAGGGAAACCGGTCCCGGGGCAAACGAGCTCCGGGGCCTTTTTCTTTTTTGGGCTTATTTTGGGTCTTGGTGACCAATTTGATGAAGCGTACATGCCTCTTTGTAAAAAGGCCAATGAAAACTCGAGGACTTGCACTAACGTTGCGACGCTAATTGAATCCGATAACCCCGGATGCCACACTCAACAAGATTACTGATGCAATTGAACTTCTGGCTCCCAATCGCCCTTTTTCTTTTTTATTTCTCAGCGAGCGCCCAAGTAAGCGTCCAAAACCTACGACTGGAGAACTTGGTCAATCCGATCGGCCTTGATGTGCTGCAACCACGTTTCGGATGGCAACTTGTCGCAGATCGGCGCAATGTGTCACAAACGGCTTATGAAATACGCGTCGCTGCTGATTTGACTGATCTTTCGGCGGGAAAAAAACTGCTCTGGACTTCCGGCAAAACACAGTCTGAGGCCTCCGTGTGGGTGCCGTACAATGGCCCGGCCTTGGTGTCAGGAAAAAAATACTGGTGGCAAGTGCGGGTCTGGGACAACGCCGGAAATGTCTCCCTTTGGAGCGAACAGGCCTTCTGGCAAATGGGGCTTTTGAAGGCCGCCGATTGGCAGGCAAAGTGGATTTCGGTGTCCGCTCCGGAAGATTCGACCCAACCGAGTCCGATGTTTCGCAAGGAATTTTTTGCAAAGAAAAAGATCGCCTCCGCGACCGCTTTTATCACTGCCCACGGCCTGTACGAAGCCCAAATAAACGGCCAGCGGGTCGGGCAAGACTACCTTACCCCCGGCTGGACGGCCTATCAAAAACGTCTTCAGTACCAGGCCTACGATGTAACGAACCTGCTGAAAAACGGAGTCAACGCCATTGGGGTTACCCTCGGCAATGGTTGGTGGCGGGGCAATATTGGCTGGGCGAACGTCAATGGGTTTTACGGCAAGGATATCTCCTTGCTGTTTCAATTGGACCTCGAATATACCGACGGAAGTCGCGAAACCATCGGCTCGGATGGCAACTGGAAATACACTACAGATGGCCCTGTTCGCAACTCAGAAATTTATCACGGTGAAACATATGATGCTCGTTTAGAGCAACTTGGCTGGTCGTCACCGGGCTTTAATGATTCAAAATGGAGTCAGGCAGCGGTGAAAGATTTTTCAAAAGAAAACCTCATTGGCACCTATAACGAGCCCATTCGGAAGCACGAGACCTTCAAGCCTGTCAAAATTTTCCGCACCCCAAAAGGGGAGCTGGTGGCTGATTTTGGACAAAACCTGGTGGGCTGGGTCGAGTTGAAAGCGCGGGGCAAGGGGGGAGATCGGATTACTTTAAAATTTGCCGAGGTGTTGGATAAAAAAGGCAATTTTTACACAGACAACTTGCGTGCTGCCCGATGTACGGATATTTGGATTTTAAAGGGCAATGGCGAGGCTCACTTCGAACCACATTTCACTTTTCATGGATTTCGCTACGCTAAAATTTCCTACTACCCTAAAGGTTCGTCGGACGAGGAAGGTTTTCCAGGCGAGTTAACCCAGGAGGATATTACTGCGGTGGCGCTTTATTCTGCGATGCGTCCGGCGGGAAGTTTTACGAGTTCAGATCCGCTCATCAACCAACTGCAGCACAACATTCAATGGGGGCAACGGGGCAATTTTCTGGATGTGCCGACCGACTGCCCGCAGCGCGATGAACGCCTCGGCTGGACGGGAGATGCTCAAGCATTTAGCCGCACGGCTGCTTTCAATTTTGATGTCCATAACTTCTTCGCCAAATGGCTGAAAGACATGGCTGCCGATCAGCAACCCGATGGCATGGTGCCCTGGGTTATCCCCAATGTGCTGCGTCCGAGAAATGGCGCTTCCGCTGGATGGGCTGATGCGGCCACGATCATCCCCTGGAATATGTGGCTTGCCTACGGGGATCGTCGTATTTTGGAAGACCAGTACCCAAGCATGAAAGCCTGGGTCGAGTACATGCGGGCTCAAAGCAAAAACGATCTTTGGAATACTGGGGAGCATTTTGGTGACTGGCTGTTTTATAGCAAAGCAGATGACAACGACGGTCGCTCGGCAATTACCGATAAGTATTTGATTGCACAGTGTTTTTATGCGCATTCTACCCAATTGCTGATCAACGCAGCACAAGTGTTGGGCAAAAAAGACGAAGTGGCAACTTATTCTGAATTGTTGAAAAAGGTCAAGGCGGCCTATTTGAACGAGTACGTTACGCCCAATGGTCGTCCGCTTTCGTCTACACAAACAGCTTATGTGCTGGCCCTGCAATTTGATATGTTACCTGAAAACCAGCGCGAAAAGGCTGCCAAAAACCTGGCGGACAACATCAAAAGTTACAGAGACCACCTCACTACGGGGTTTCTGGGCACGCCTTACCTCTGCCATGTGCTCACACGGTTTGGGTACAATGATCTGGCTTACACCTTATTGAATCAAAAAACCTATCCTTCCTGGCTTTATCCAGTGACGAGGGGTGCAACCACCATCTGGGAACGCTGGGACGGTATTCGGCCCGACAGCAGTTTTCAAGCAGTGACGATGAACTCCTTTAACCATTATGCCTATGGGGCCATCGGTGACTGGATGTACCGCGTCATGGCTGGGCTGGACACCGAACCGGACGCGCCTGGGTACAAGGCCATTCGGATACAACCACGTCCTGGCGGCGGATTTACGGAAGCTGCTGCAACGCTGCAAACCTTGTATGGCCAAGCCTCCAGTAAATGGAAACTCGATGACAAAAAGTTGACGCTGGAGGTGGAAATACCGGCGAACACAACCGCCGCTATTCTGGTGCCAACTTCAGACTCCAGCACTATAACCGAGGGCGGTGAGTCCTTGAAAAGCCTTCCAGAAATCAAAATCACAGGTACTGAAAACGGCTATCTCATATTGAAAATAGGCTCTGGGAAATACCGCTTTACCGTAACTAAGTAGGTGGACGAATTTGTTTTACATAACGCCACGGCGCCACAACGCTTTGGTTTTCATGTAGATATATCGTTGTGTCGTCGTGGCGTTGCGTAAAATAAATCGGTCTTGCCACTTAATAAAAATCCATGTCTCATCGGTGTTCCATCGGTCAAAGAATCCAGAATCCAACGTTCTAATTGCTCAACTGGGCATCCACTACCGCGATAGCGATCATGTTCACAATTTCCCGGGTCGTACTGCCCAGTTGCAGAAGGTGAACAGGTTTTTTCAAACCCAGAAGGATCGGCCCCATTTTTTCAATATTGGCTACTTCTTTGACCAGATTGTAAGCGATGTTGGATGCTGAAAGATTGGGAAAGATGAGGATGTTGGCACTGCCATCCCCCAAATCGCAGAACGGATGATTTTCTTTGCGCAGTGCAATTTGAAATGGTAAGTGCGCCTGCATTTCACCGTCCACAACGATATTTGGATGCTTGGCTTTCAGCAATTCGACTGCTTTGCGCATTTTAATCGCGTCTTCACCATCTGCGCTGCCAAAATTGGAATAAGTCAGTAATGCGATGCGTGGTTTAATGTTGAATTTCTCCACTTCTTTAGCAGCCAATTCGGCAATCTCGACAATTTCCTCCGCTGTTGGGTTAAAATTTACGCTGGTGTCTGCCAAAAAAAGCGGCCCGAAGCGGCTCATCAAAATATACATCCCGGCTACTTTTTTCACGCCCGCTTGTCGGCCCACAGCCTGCAAAGCCGGACGAATGGTCTCGGGGAAATTGCGTGTCATGCCGCCAATCATAGCATCAGCTTCGCCCGTTTCGACCATCATGCAACCAAAGTAATTTCTTCGGCGCACAATATTGCGGGCTTCCAGTTGGGTATAACCTTTGCGTTTGCGTTTTTCAAACAAAAGATCGCCGAACCTTTCCAGCCTTTCAACATCGCTTTCGTGCAGCGGCGACGATGGGTCAATGATTTCAACATGATCCAGATCCAATTGGTTTTCCTGGATCAAATGTTTGATTTTCTTTGTTTTGCCCAACAAAATTGGCACAGCAATCTTTTCATCCAATACCTGTTGAGCGGCTTTCAGCACCGCTAGATTTTCGGCATCCGCCAATATTATCCGTTTTGGGTTTTGTTTTGCCTTATTGATAATGGCCCGTGTCAGCGTGTTATCCAAGCCGAGGCGTTTGGACAGTTGGGCTTCGTAAACTTCCCAGTTTTTGATCGGAAACTTGGCAACACCTGTCTCCATCGCTGCCCTTGCCACGGCAGCGGCGACGGTAGTCAGCAAACGTGGGTCTACTGGCTTCGGAATGATGTATTCCCGACCGAAAACAAGATTGTTCTTCCCATATGCTAGGTTGACTAAATCTGGAACAGGTTTTTTGGCCAGATCAGCCAAAGCATGCACCGCCGCCAGTTTCATTTCTTCGTTGATGACCTTCGAGCGGACATCCAGCGCGCCCCTGAAGATATAGGGGAAGCCCAAAACATTGTTTACTTGGTTGGGGTAATCACTTCGGCCTGTAGCAAAAATGATGTCTTTGCGGGCAGCCATGGCTTCTTCGTAAGCGATTTCAGGCGTTGGATTGGCCATCGCAAACACGATACAGTCTTTGGCCATACTTTTCACCATATCCTTGTTCAGAATATTACCTTTCGACAAGCCTACGAAAACATCGGCACCTACCATTGCCTCTGCTAAAGTCAAACTTGCAGGAGCATTTGCATTGGCAAATTCTGATTTTTTGCCATCCAGATTCGTCCGACTTGGGTGAATCAGGCCCTTGGAGTCGAACATAAAAATGTTCTCCTTTTTCGCGCCTAGGCTGTGATAAAGGCGAGTGCAGGATATGGCCGAAGCGCCCGCGCCGTTGATGACGATTTTGACGGTGGGGAAGTCTTTGCCGACAATCTCCAGGGCGTTGAGCAAGGCCGCAGAACTGATGATGGCTGTGCCGTGCTGATCGTCGTGCATGACCGGGATATTCAACGCTGCTTTGAGTCTTTCTTCGATCTCAAAACACTCCGGCGCGGAAATATCCTCCAGGTTCACGCCACCGAAGGTTGGTTCTAGAATTTTCACCGTTCTGACAAACTCATCTACGTTTTTGGTATCGAGTTCCAAGTCAAAAACATCAATATCGGCGTAGATTTTGAACAGCAGGCCCTTGCCCTCCATGACCGGTTTACTTGCCAGCGGACCAATATCGCCAAGACCCAAAACAGCCGTGCCATTAGAAATAACGGCCACTAAATTACCTTTAGCCGTGTATTTATAGACGTCTTCCGGGGTTTCAGCAATGGCCAGACATGGTTCGGCAACACCCGGCGAATAGGCCAGGGTCAGGTCGCGTTGGGTGGCCGTTTCTTTCGAGGGAATCACCTCGATTTTGCCCGGACGGCCTTTGGCGTGATAATCCAGGGCCTCTTGTCTCAATGTTTTTTTCTTGCGCATCTTTTTCTGTAGTCTTAAAGGCGGCGAAGGTATTTTTTTTCAAGCAATCCCCTGATTTAGATACAGGAGTTCTGTGTAACATCTGCGTGAAACATCTGTGTAACATCTGCGTGAAACATCTGTGTGAAACACCACTTGCGGAGATCAATTATTATTTATTCCGTCTAAAATCAGCAATCGCAAAACGGATCTTGTCATAATTGAATCGCTCGCCAAAATGTTCGTAGATCGCTTTCATTTGGTAAGGCTCTTCAAATAGCGATAAGGCACCTTGAATAATGTCGCATTCTTCCGCACTGACCCACTGGCTTAGGTTGATCAATTCGCCGCGCTCGTACATGGTGGCGAGGTGGCCCATCACAGTCAAAGTGCTCAAGCCGCGCAATTCAGCGATTTCTGCAACCGAGTGCCCGCGCTTGAACAAGTCGAAACTTATAAAGTTGGAACTGCCAATAATGCGCTCCCCTGCCTGGGTCTTTTCAAGTACAAATGCGCGAATTTCGCTCATGAACGCATCGCCGTAAAGCTGCAGTTTTCGCTCGCTAACGCCTTCTATTTCAAGCATTTCAACATCAGATAAGGGCCGTGCATCGGCCATTTGTTGCAAGGTCAAATCGCTGAAGAGGGTGTAAGGCGGGATGCCTTGCTGAACCGCCAAGTCGCGCCGCAAGACCATGAGGCGTTGGAGCAGTTCTTCGCGCATAAGCTGGGTTTTGCTTTTTTCGGTAACGTGCGGAAGTGCCGTTTTTTCACAAGGCTTGATTTTGGGCTGTGGCATTGCAAGCGAAACCTTTTTTCCTTCAAACAGGATTTTTTTTCCTTCCTCGGTTACGCGCAGGCAGTTGTGGTCATCGTAGGCTATTTCGATGAGTCCGACATGGAGCATTTGGGAGAGCAGGAAAAGCCAGTCGTCGTAACCATATTCCTTACCGGCCCCATAAGTCTTGATTTCGTGGTAGTTATGTTCCAGTATTTCACGCCGTTGACTGCCGCGAAGGATGTCGGTGAGCAGGCTCATGCCCACGCGCTGGCTGGTGCGCATGATGGCTGATAGTGCTTTTTGGGCTGCCAGCGTGCCGTCGAAATGCTGAGGCGGGTTTTTGCACACGTCGCAGTTGCCGCAACTTTGGTCGTAAGGCTCCCCAAAGTAATTGAGCACCGTTTTGCGGCGACATACCGGGGCTTCGGCAAACTGGTACATCCGCTCCAATTTCGCCAGTTTCAGGTCTTTTTGCACTGCACTGGCATCGCCTTGTTCGAACATTTCCCGGTAGGAAAGCAGGTCGGCATAACTAAAAAAAAGCAGGGCGTCGGCGGGCAAACCATCGCGTCCGCCCCGACCAATTTCTTGATAATAGCCTTCCAGATTGCGCGGCATGTTGTAGTGCGCCACGAACCGCACATTGCTTTTGTCAATGCCCATCCCAAAGGCAATGGTGGCGCAGATGATGGGTGTTCGGTCGTTGATAAAATCCTCTTGCACCTTGCTGCGCTGTGCTGGTGGTACCTCTGCATGATAGTGTGCGGCACGGAAACCTCGGGCGTTCAACTTGTCAGCCAAACCCTCGCAACCCTTTCGGGAGAGGCAATAAATAATGCCGGATTGGTTGGGGTGTTCTTTCAAAAACGCCACGATTTGTTCAAAACGTTTTTGGCCGGGACGCACGGTGAGACTGATGTTAGGGCGGTCGAAGGAGGCGATGAAAATGGCAGGGTCGTTCAAGCCGAGTTGTTCCACGATGTCTTTGCGCGTGAGTTTGTCCGCCGTGGCTGTGAGCGCAATGAGCGGGATGCCGGGGAATTGACTTTTCAAAAATTTCAACTGCGTGTATTCCGGTCTGAAATCATGCCCCCAGGACGAAATGCAGTGCGCTTCATCTATGGCAAACAGGCTGATTTTCAAACGTTTGAGCAATGGCTGAAAGCTTTGCGACACGAGTTTCTCCGGGCTGACGTACAGGAGTTTGATGTAGCCAGCGAGCAGGGCGGTCTCGACGTTGCGCTGTTGGTCGGAATTCATGCTACTATTAATAAAGGCAGCAGGAATACCGTTGGCGCTCAGCCCTTCCACCTGGTCTTTCATCAGCGCGATGAGGGGGCTGACGACCACCGCTACGCCTTCAAGCGTGATGGCAGGAATTTGGAAACAGACACTTTTGCCACCTCCGGTGGGCATGAGCACCAGCGTGTCGCGGCCATCATAAACGTTTTGAATAATGTCAGCCTGAAGTGGGCGGAACTGGTCGTAGCCGAAGTATTTTTTTAGGGCGGCGGAAGCGTGGGTGAGGGTCATTTGGTATTTTACTGAATAGGATCAACTACTCGAAGTCCTCCAACACCTGTAAAATCAGAAACGTTATGCGTGTAAAGTTCAAGGTCGTGGATCAACGCGGTAGCGGCAATTACTGAGTCTCCTAATGACATTTTTCGAGTTTGCTTCAGGCGAATGGCTGTTTCGATTATATCGTCGGTAAGACTCAGAGGAGTGATGCTGTTGAAATAAGTTTCAAAAAAGGTTTTTTCCCGAGGTTGCAATTGATGGTAGCCTAACACTTCAATTTTGGTTAAAGCAGAATAGTGTGAATCCAAAGTTTGAATGAGAACGTTCAGCCACTCAAAGCCTGGCTTCGCAAAATAAATGATAAGGTTGGAGTCAATAAGGCGCATGGCAAATCAGGTAGCGTTAATCCCTGAAAGGCAAATTAGCCTCTTTGCGTGTTTCGCGCTGCCATTCTGTTGGGTCGCCGTAGTAGGAGGCATCCACACCTTCTTGGTGCATTTTGAGCAACAAAGCACGAGCCGCTTCTAGATTTTTTGCTCTTGCAGATTTCTGCTGCGCCTTTGAGGCAGCAGGATGACCATTTTTTTTCTCAAAGCGCAATTTCATGCGTTTTAGGAGCGGTTCCAAGATGGTCAAATCTTGTTCATCTTTCAAGTAAATTACCAGTTCCATACAAGGTTCAAATTTTTGTTCCACAAAGTTAGGTTTTCTTACTTGTAATTTCCAAAAAAATGTTTTAAATTTTATCTAAAATGTTTTAAAATCACACCCCAAACATCCGAAGCGCATTGGCCGAAGTCTTACGCGCGATTTCCGCGAGCGGCATCACTTTTGCTTCAGAGAGCGCATCGGCAGTATGGCGTACAAAGGCACTCTCGTTGCGTTTGCCTCGGTGCGGCACGGGAGGCAGATAGGGAGCGTCGGTTTCCAGCACGATATGTTCCAGTGGAATCTCGCGTAAAACAGCAGGTAATTCCGATTTTGGATAAGTCAAAGTGCCCCCAATCCCAAGCATAAAACCGAGTTCGATCATCTCTTTTGCTTCTTCCAAAGTCCCCGAAAAACAGTGGAATATGCCGCGCAATCGCCCGTCTTGCGCTTTCCGCACCACCTCTATGGCCTCGCGGTTGGCCACCCTGCTGTGAATAATGATGGGGCGGCCCAGGTCTTTAGCCCATTCACATTGGCGGGCAAAAGCAAATTGTTGGATTTCGAGGGTCGTTTTGTCCCAGTAGAGATCAATTCCGGTTTCTCCGATGCCGGCCCAAGTTCTTTGTCCGAGCCATTTTTCTACCAGTGCAAGTTCGGTTTCATAAGTATCGGGCTGCACAGAACAGGGGTGTAAACCCATCATCGCAAAGCAGTTCTCGGGAAATTCAGCCTCTAAAGCAAGCATTCCTTCGATGGATTCCGCATCAATGTTGGGCAGGTACATACGTGTTACTCCGGCGCTGATGGCGCGGTGTACCATTGCTGAGCGGTCCTGGTCAAATTTGTGGGAATAGAGGTGAGCGTGGGTGTCAATGAGTGTCAACATAGCATAAAAAAACGCTGCAAGTGCCTTGACTTACAGCGTCTTAAGAGACTTAGAACATGTTCTGAGTCGAAATTTTAGGTAATAGTGCGTCCCGAAAGTAGGGCGAAATTAATTTCGCCTTACCTATGGAGCCGAACAAGGGATTTGAACCCTCGACCTGCTGATTACGAATCAGCTGCTCTACCGCTGAGCTAATCCGGCCTATGCGGTTTTGACACCTAACTTTTCAATTTTGATGCCAATTCGCTTTTAAAAAGCGGGTTGCAAAGATAGTTTTGCTTTCTAAATGTCAGCAAGCCAGTTTAATATTTTTCCATAAGAAATACGTAATAGGCCAATACCTGAGCCAATTCGAGGCTTGTCGCCGCTTGATTTTGCGGTTTTACATTTTGGGTTTTACGTTTTCCTGTTTAAAACGCCATTCAAACGCAAAGGGTTGCCCTTCTACAAGGACAACCCTTTTCTCCATACTGGCTTTCGTTTTGCTTCGATGCGGCGTTTTAGCCCGCCTGCCCCGTGATCACATCACGTGCGAATAGGATTTTAGGTTTCCAGTATTTAGAAGTGGAGATATTTTCTACTACGATGCCTCGGCTGCAAGTGCTGTGTACGCAGAAGATACCTTCCGCTGTTTTTTCAACCACCATGGCCACATGCTGGATACGGCCTCTTCCGCCAAAGAAAACAAGGTCGCCGGGCAAAACGTCGTTGAGCGACACTTTCAAGCCCTGGCGCGATTGGGTGGTTGAGGCGGTGGAGACATTTACACCAAACTCGTCCAAGATGAAGTTGGTGAAGCCTGAGCAATCAAATCCCGTTTTAGGGGAATGCCCTGCATAACGGTAGCGGAGGCCAAGAAAATTTTGGGCGTAACCAATGACGTCGGTGCGGAACTGCATCATCTCGGCATCTTCAGCACGAGAAGGTTTAACACTAATGGGTTTGAATGCAGTGGCAGCAAAAGCTGCAAAAAGAAGAACAAAAAATGCCAAAAAACGGCATAAGGAAGGTTTTTCAGGGCGACTGGAAGATATTGTTTCGGTCATGTTTAAAATATTTCAGCCCGTAGCACACGTTTAACGCATGCCTACGCCCTTGCCACAGGAGTTTGCTGATAAGTGAACTTAAATTGGTTTTTGCCGGGGTAGTGATGGCAAATGGCTCGCGCAGAGTGTCGGAGTGATGTTCACGGGAGAGATTAAATGTGACTCCAGAAAGGGCAAAATCTCGCGCTGGCCGAGGGCAAAGGTAGAAATGGTTTTGAAAAAACAAGGCATTGGGCAATTTTTTTTGCTTTAGAACCTGCGTGGCCTGAATATTGGCATCTTTTTTGCCAATCGCGGCACCCTTCGAAAGTGGCCCGGTCTTAATTCTGCTATTTTCTGTTTTTGGTGCAGCCAGAGCAATTTCAAGGCCCGCTTGGGCATTTTTCTTCCAAAATCGCCCTGATTTTCACACCTTCCTTCCTACCTTCGCGCCGCCCCAAAAAAGAAGGTCTTTGTCCTTCGCCATTTCTCAATTATTCCCCGAATCAATTCGGGATTTCACTTCGTTCAACCATCAATTGGAAAAATGCAAGGTTCTGCTATCACTATCAAACGGGGCAAACTGAAAGTGCCCAACGATCCCATTATCCCATTCATCGAAGGAGACGGAACTGGCGCCGATATCTGGGCAGCCTCCGTGCGTGTACTCGATGCAGCCGTAGAGAAGGCCTTCAATGGCAAAAAGAAAATCATTTGGAAGGAAGTGCTTGCGGGCGAAAAAGCCTTCAACAAAACCGGTAGCTGGCTTCCCGATGAGACGCTTCAAGTGATTAACGAATACAAGGTCGCCATCAAAGGTCCACTCACTACCCCAGTAGGCGGGGGCATCCGCTCTCTCAATGTGGCATTGCGCCAACAACTTGACCTCTACGCTTGTGTGCGCCCGGTGCGGTGGTTCAAAGGGGTGCCTAGCCCTGTGAAAGAACCTGGACTCGTGGACATGGTCATCTTCCGTGAAAATACGGAAGACATCTACGCGGGCATCGAATACCTCGCAGGCACTCCGGAGGCCGATAAAATGATTGCATTTTTGCAAAACGAAATGGGCGTGAATAAAATCCGCTTCCCCAAATCCTCTTCTATCGGCATCAAACCGGTGTCTAAAGAAGGTACGGAGCGTCTGGTGCGTGCTGCCCTCGAGCATGCCTTTAAGTACAAGCGCAAGTCTCTGACGATTGTCCACAAGGGCAACATCATGAAGTTCACAGAAGGTAAATTCAAAGACTGGGGCTACGAACTCGCAGAGCGCGAGTACGGCGATCGTGTGTTTACCTGGGCTGAATACGACCGCATCAAAGAAGCTAAAGGGGAGGCTGCTGCCAACGAAGCGCAAACTGCCGCGCTGGCTGCTGGCAAGATGCTCGTAAAAGACAGCATTGCGGATGCATTCCTACAGCAAATTCTGCTCCGCCCGGCGGAGTACGACATGGTAGCAACGCTTAATCTAAACGGCGACTACCTCTCTGACGCTCTCGCTGCACAGGTAGGCGGCATTGGTATTGCTCCTGGTGCCAACATCAACTACCTCACAGGCCACGCCATTTTTGAGGCTACGCACGGCACTGCACCCAAATACGCAGGCAAAGACATGGTGAACCCATCGTCTGTGATTCTCTCTGGAGTAATGATGTTCGAATATCTTGGCTGGGATAAAGCCGCCAAACTGATCGTGAAAGGTATCGAGCGCAGCATCCGCAAAAAGCGTGTTACCTACGATTTTGAGCGTTTGATGAAAGGCGCTACTAAGTTGAAGTGCTCGGAGTTCGGCGATGAGATCATTGCAAATATGTAATTTGGGTCATCCTCCAGGGGTTTCCTCGGATGCCCTTTGTTTAGTAGGGGTGCGGCTTGAAGCCGCACCCCTACTTTCTTAAATCATGCGCGCTCGCGCAGGGCATCCCCCTAATGGGACCCATAGACAAACAAAAGCGTTCTGCCAGTGTCAACTGACAGAACGCTTTTGTAATTTTGGTGTAAGAGGAAAACTTACTCTCCCTCGATTTGCCGCTCCAGCTCTTCCATCATCACAAAATCAATGGATTCGCTGATGGTAGGTATGATGGTGAGAATGGTTTCGAGGCGGGAAATCTCGATGAGTTTGGTCACCATCGGGTTCATTTCGCCTGCGAGGACGAAGGTTCCAGTGCCTTTCCAAATACGGTGACCTGTCAGAATGGCCGAAAGCCCGCTGCTGTCCACATATTTGACATTGGAAAGATCTAGGATAAAATTGCGAATTCCCTCCTGAGAAAGAAGGATGAGATCGCTCTTGAGTTGGGGTGCAATCGTTGAGTTGAGGTTTTCCTCATGAAGCGAAAGTATCGCATAGTGCTCCTGCTTATCAATCTGATATTTCATAGACGGCTGATTGTCAAGAATTGTATGTTCGAAAATAATATTCTCAAACGTCCTTGGGATTGCAAATGTAATGGTTGTGGCTTTTTTTCCAACAAAAATTTAAAAGCAAGTACTGAGCCTGACGGCTTGTCAGCCCAAAGCCTTTCGGCGGGGTTTTTGACATTTATTCAACAGCAGTTTTGGGGATAAAAAACATCCGTTTGAACCCCGTGCAGAAAAAAATGTTAAAGTGCAGTATAAAAGCTTGACTTGTAAGGAACATTCGCCTAAAATTGTCGCACCAAAACGAGGCCTCAGGCAATCCTCGAAATTTCCAAACGTTTACCCTCTGAAGATGCTCGATACACCGCTTCCTTCGTCAAAATTTCGGAGAAAAAGCGCAAACGAGTTAAGGCAAAGGAGTTCACACATTGACTACATTTTTCTATGAATAATAAATTTTCCCCGGTTGTCAAGCAAATTATCAACCAGAGCGGCCAAGAGGCCAGACGACTGGGTCATGATTATGTTGGCACAGAGCACTTGCTCCTAGGTATCATCGCTGAGCGCGATAGTTTGCCAGTACGTGTGCTGGATTCACTTTTGGTGGATGTGAACGATCTCAAAAAACGTATTGAGCGATCCATTCCCCGATATTCCAACTACCCCCCAGCAGAAAATCTTTATGTAGGGGAGTGCGCCATGACCACCCAGGTGCAACGGGTACTGAAAGCCACTTTTGTGGAGGCCAAAATGACCAAGACAGAAGAGGTGCATCCCGAACACCTCATGCTGGCCATGTTGAAATATGCAGACATTGGCAGCACCAAACTTTTAAACGAATACGATGTGGACTACGATTCTTTCAAAAAAGAACTGGAGTATGTGCGCTCGGAGCAAGACCTCGCACAGCCCAAAATATCGGCCCAATCCGAAGGTGATTTTGATGAAGAGCGCGGCACCTATCAGTCGCCTTCTCAAAAACGCCAGGAAAAAAGCCGCACACCCGTGCTGGATAATTTCGGACGCGACTTCACCAAGCTGGCCGAAGAAGGTAAACTTGACCCCATCATCGGACGTGAGCGGGAAATAGAGCGTGTGAGCCAAATCCTTAGCCGCCGCAAAAAGAACAACCCGGTGCTCATCGGTGAGCCAGGTGTGGGCAAAACGGCCATTGTAGAAGGTTTGGCCCTGCGCATCATGCAGAAAAAAGTAAGCCGTACGCTCCACAACAAACGTCTGGTTATGTTGGACTTAGCTGCTCTGGTAGCGGGTACTAAATACCGTGGCCAGTTTGAGGAGCGCATCAAGGCCATCATGGTTGAGTTGGAGAAAAATCGCGATGTCATTCTTTTCATTGACGAAATACACACCATGGTGGGTGCAGGCGGTGCCTCCGGCAGCCTTGATGCGTCCAACATTTTCAAGCCAGCCCTCGCCCGTGGCGAACTCCAATGCATCGGCGCCAGCACGCTCGACGAGTACCGTCAGTACATTGAGAAAGATGGTGCGCTCGACCGCCGTTTCCAGAAAGTATTGGTAGAACCACCAACGCAGGAAGAGACCATTCACATCCTCCGCAACATTCAATCGAAGTACGAGGAGTTCCACAACGTCAACTACTCCGACGCGGCCATTGTGGCTTGTGTGCGGCTCAGCGACCGGTATATCACCGACCGTTTTTTGCCAGACAAAGCCATTGACGTGCTGGATGAAGTGGGCGCACGGGTTCATTTGAAAAACATCGTGGTGCCACAACACATTGAAGAGTTGGAAAAAGAGATAGAGGCCATTCGCGAGCGTAAAAACTACGCCGTGAAAAACCAGAACTACGAAGACGCAGCCAACCTCCGCGATCTCGAAAGCCGTCAGGTGCGCCAACTTGATTTTGCCAAATCACAATGGGACGAAGAAAGCAAAGTGGCCCGCTACCCCGTCGGCGAAGAAGAAATTGCCGAAATAGTGGCCATGATGACGGGTATACCGATGCGGAAAGTGGGCCAAAGCGAGAGCAAAAAACTCGTGGCCATGGCTGACGACCTGCGCAAAATGGTGATTGGGCAAGATGAAAGTGTTGTCAAAATATCCAAGGCCATACAGCGCAACCGTGTGGGACTGAAGGACCCGAAAAAGCCCATTGGTTCGTTCATATTCTTAGGCCCAACAGGGGTTGGTAAAACTGAACTTGCCCGTGCTCTTTCGCGCTATCTCTTTGATTCTGAGGATAATTTGCTGCGGATTGACATGAGTGAATATATGGAAAAATTCTCGGTGAGCCGCCTCATTGGCGCGCCTCCAGGCTATGTTGGTTATGAAGAAGGTGGACAATTGACGGAGAAAGTACGGCGCAAGCCTTATTCCGTGGTGCTGCTTGACGAGATTGAAAAAGCACACCCTGATGTGTTCAATATCCTGCTCCAAGTGCTCGACGATGGTCAATTGACCGATGGCATGGGGCGCAGGGTGGACTTTAAGAACACGATCATCATTATGACCTCCAATATCGGAGTTCGTCAACTTAAGGACTTTGGTCAAGGCGTGGGTTTTGCAACACAGGCCCGCCAGGATGCTGCGGAGGAAAATTCCAAAGTGGTGATTCAGAACGCTTTAAAAAAGACATTCTCCCCGGAATTCCTCAACCGGATTGACGATGTAATGGTGTTCAATTCACTCGGCAAAGCAGAGATTTTCAAAATTATTGACAATGCGCTTGCCAGTCTAACGCAGCGACTCGACAATATGAAATTCACGCTCATGCTCAGCGAGGAAGGCAAGGAGTTTGTGGCTGAAAAAGGATATGATCCGCAGTATGGCGCGCGTCCACTCCACAGGGCCATTCAGAAATATGTGGAAGACCCGCTCGCAGAGTTCATTTTGGGTGAAAACCCTCCAGAAGGCGCTGCATTGATTGCGACCCTGAACGAAGCCAAAGATGGCCTCGTCATCGCGTATGGAACTGAAGAACCCAAAGCATTGGGTTCAGGCAGTCCCTTGGAGCTGGAGGCGGAAGGCGATGTGACGGCCAGCGATAATTGAATTAGACGATTGTTCGATTGGAACGATTGATTCGATTAGGACTCGTTACAAAGAAAGAAGCCCGGTTTAAGTCAATGACTTGAACCGGGCTTTACTATTCCAGGGCACTTTATAAATCGAATCAATCGTTCCAATCGAATCAATCGTTCCAATCGAATCAATCGTTCAATCAAATCAATCCTCATCTTCCACCACGCCCGTAGGATTGCGTTCCCACATCAGGTAGGCCTTCAAAAATTCGTTTAAATCGCCATTGAGGATTGTATCCGGGTTGTGGATTTTATAGCCAGAGCGTAGGTCTTTCACCCAACGATCATCCAGTACATAGGATCGGATTTGGCTGCCCCATTCGATTTTGCTCTTTCCAGCCTCGATTTTATCCTGCTCGGCTTGACGCTTGCGCAGTTCGAGTTGATAGAGACGGCTTTTCAGCATAGTCATCGCGATTTCCCGGTTGCGGTGTTGGCTGCGATCCTGTTGGCATTCTGCCACAATACCTGTGGGAATGTGCGTTACGCGCACCGCAGATTCAGTCCGGTTGACGTGCTGACCACCCGCGCCAGAGGCCCGGAACACGTCCCAGCGGATGTCGTCTGGGTTGACAATGATCTCGATTTCGTTGCCTTCAATGAGTGGATATACGAAAACGGAGCTGAAAGAAGTCTGCCGCTTGCCCTGTGCATTGAAAGGACTGATGCGCACCAGGCGGTGCACCCCGTTTTCACCTTTGAGCCAGCCGTAGGCGTAGTCACCCCGGATTTCGATACTGGCGGATTTAATGCCCGCCGTTTCGCCTTCTTGCTCAAAAAGATCAATGACTTTGAAGCCATTGCGTTCGGCCCACATCTTGTACATCCGTAGGAGCATGGCCGACCAGTCGCAGGCCTCTGTGCCACCTGCACCGGCATTGATGGTGAGCACGGCATTCATTTCGTCCTCTTTCTGATTGAGGGTACTGCGAAATTCGGCGTCCTCCAGAATGCCCAGGGTGTGCTGGTATTGTGTGTCTACCTCCTCCTCAGAGGCCATCCCTTCTTTTTGGAATTCAAAAATACCTTCCAGATCGTCCAGTTCTCGGGCGAGGGCGGCATAATCGTCGAGCCATTTTTTGCTCATACCGATTTTGCGCTGAATGCCTTCGGCGCGTTTGGGGTCATTCCAGAAAGTGGGGTCGAGTGTTTGGCTGGTCAGGTCTTCAACTTCTTTAACGCGGTTATCCACGTCAAAGATACCTCCTTAGGACCGCCAGCTTGTCTTTCAACTCTTTGAGTTGTTCGATAGTCATGGAAACGGAATAGTTTAGAAAATTTCGATGTAAAAAACGAGTTCAGAATTGGCCGGAATGGTACCTCCTGCCGCATCCTGGTCGCCGTAGCCCAGTGCGGGCGGGATAAACAAATAAGCGCGAGCGCCGTGATGTAGTTGCAATACTGCTTCGTCGAAGCCAGCAATCATTTGCCCAGCACCGGCAGGGAACTGAAGCGGTTGGCGGCGGATAAAGGAATTGTCAAAAGGGGTTCCGTCTTTGAGGCAACCATAATAGTGTACCTGAAGTACTTCGCCTTCCTGAATGGCTGCTCCTTGCCCGGCCGCCTCGATCAGCATCTTTAAACCCGAAGGTCGCGAAATTAGTTCGGCATTGTGTAATCCGGCGGCGTAGGCTTTCGCTTTGGCCTTTACTTTTTGAGCTATTGGCTCAACAGCTGCTTCAAGGACGCGGTTCGCGGCTGCTTTTTGTTCCAGCGTCACAATATCGAGCAACACAACTTCAAAGCGGATTTCCTTTTGTTCCTTTTCTGCTGGTGGCAGATATTGGCGCATGTTTTCATCCACATTTTGAAAGATGGTAAGGCTATCACCCAATCCCATCATCAAGGCTGCGTCCATGAGCGGAGGATAATGGTTTACTTCATCCTCTATTGCCGGGAGATCAAAGCGGTAAACACCCCCTGGGTTCTTTTTCGAACTGCTGAGCAAGAAGTTGCCCACGTAAACGTCTACATTGGCAAGGATGGCTTCGCCTCGTTGTGGCTTTTTTCCGCTTTTTTTCAAGTGATGGACGTACCGATAGCCATGCTCGGAGGTGTTTTGTGCCTGGGCAATTACAATACAAAACGCAAAGGAAACTGCTAATAATACTTTGATTTTCAACATTTTGAGAAAACGATGAAGTGTGAAGGATATTCAATGAATTGCAGCTGTCTCAAATGAAGAGTGAGCGTCTCGCTTCAAGCGAGACGCTCACCAAGCAGGATGAACCTGAAAACTTTAAAACGCGAAAGAAGTTTCGCGATCTTTTTACTGACCCATTTCGATATAGAACACCAGATCTGTGTTGGCCGGAATATCGGCGCCAGCACCTTGCTCACCATAGCCTAGGCTGCTGGGGATGAAGAGCAGCGCTTTTCCGCCACGGTTGACCAGTTTCATACCTTCATTGAAGCCAGGAATAAGACCACCTACAGCGAAGGGGGTTGGACCACCACGGTCATAAGAGTTGTCGAACATTTTGCCGTCCGTCTTGCGTACGCCATAATAGCTGGTTGGAATGTTGTCGCCGTCTTTGATGGCAGCACCCGTGCCTTGTTCGATGATGACATATTCCAGGCCAGAGGCCGTTTTTTTGAGGTTGGCAAGTTTTTGGCTCTTGTAGTCAGCCAGCATGGTTTTCACCGTTTCGGCGACGATCATGCCTTGTGCTTTAGCGCCTTCTGCTTTTTGCATTTCCTCGGCTTGGCGCTGTTGAAGCACCTCGGGGGTAATGATATCCTCCAATTTTACTTCATAGCGGATCTCTTTAACCTCGCCGAAGCTTTTTGGAATACCCTTTTTCATTGTAGAGTCAAGGGGTTGGATCACGGTAGCACTGTCGCCTTTAGCCATCAACATGAGGGCTTCGAACACAGCGGGTACCTTACCTTTCATCATGCTGGAGTCAGGCAGCGCGATTTCACGAGGGCCGCCAGCATCGCGGGATGTGCTTTGTACGAGGGAGTCATTTACCCAGGTGTTTACACTGATGAGTACTGTGTTTCCGAAAGTAGCTTTTGGGCCTTGGTTGTTGGTGTGGTTGATGACGCGGTTGCCACCTGCGGTGGTCACTTCTTTGCCTTTCTGGCAAGCCACTTGGGCGATAGTGATGAGCGTCAGAACAGACAAAATCAATAAGTTGCGCATTCTTTTTGAGTTAAGTGAATGATAGATGAGTTAGTGGACGTTGGACGTTGGACTTTAGACTATTGGACGTTGGACTTTAGACTATTGGACGTTGGACTTTTAGACTTTAGAATCTTTGACTTTAGGACGCCGTCCAATGTCTAATTGTCCAATGTCCAGAAGTCCAACGTCCTAATTCGCCAAAATCCGGTCCTTATATTCTGGCAGTATGCTTTTGAATTTTTCAATGGTAGCTTTCAGGCTGTCATGGGAGTAGGCTCCGGAAGCATTTTTGTGGCCGCCGCCTTTGAAATGTTTTTTACAAATTTCCTGCACGTCAATGTTGCCTTTGGAGCGGAGGCTGAGTTTTACCACGGTGGGCTGATTGTGAATGAATGCCGCGATGCGTATGTCTTTCACGCTCAACAAGTAGTTCACAATGCCCTCTGTATCGCCACGCTGGATGTCAAACTGCTCGTAATCCTTTCTTGAAAGCCAAATCAGCGCCGTTTTATATTCGGGATAAAATTCCATTCGGTTGCTTAGGCAATGGCCGAGCAAGCGGAGGGATTTTTCTTTATTGGAATTAAAGATCATGTCCTGAACCCCAGTATCGTCTGTGCCACGCTCCACCAGATCGGCGGCGATGCGAAAAATATCGGGGTTTGTGGCATACTTAAACGAGCCAGTATCGGTCACCAAACCCGTGTAAATACATTTTCCGACGGTATTGGGATTGATTTTATCGCGATCGCCCATGGCCACGATGAATTGGTACACCAATTCACAAGTGCTGCTGGCGGAGGGTTCCGAAATAACAAAGTCGGCAATGGAGTCGGGATAAAGGTGGTGGTCAATCATAATGCGCTGCACTTGTAAGTCGCGCACATAGTCGCCCAGTTTGTCAATTCGGTCTAAAGCATTGAAGTCCAAGAAGATAAGCAGGTTTTTCTTGTTGATCACCTGTTTGCATTCTTCAGGCTGGAGGTCCCAAATCAGGATGTCGCGTGCACCAGGCAAGGCCTCAAATTCTTCTGGATATTCAGAAGGGAAAAGTATGTGTACCGTGTGACCATGTTGTTCCAAATAGTGCCGCATGGCAAGCGAACTGCCAATTGCATCGCCATCGGGATTACGGTGCGAGAAGATCGCGACGTTTTTTGGTACCTGGATAATTTGACGAAGCTCGACTGGAAATTCCATTTATGTGACAGTAGCCATTTTACCCGCCTTCGTTCCTGCCTCCGTTAAAACTACGGCGGATAAAAAGACTACAGCGGGTAAAAACGGCGGCAAAAGTACACACTTCGCGGTGAAACGACCTTTTCGCCGCAGATTATTTTTTTAAAAACCTTTTTTATGACCCGTTTTGAAATATAATCTTGAGATACCTTTGCGGCCCTTTAGAGGTGATGAAGTGATGGAGCGATAAAGTGATCTGTTCACTTCTTAGCCTAAATCACTTTATCATTTCATCACATCATCACTTTATCTCGTATGGCAAATAACCGCACATTCACCATGATCAAGCCCGACGCAGTTCGCGCCGGCAACATTGGCAACATCCTTCAAATGATAAACGCTGCGGGCTACCGTATCGTAGCGATGAAACTCACGCAGCTCAGCCCCGCGAAGGCGGGTGAGTTTTATGCAGTGCACAGCGCACGTCCGTTTTACGGAGAGCTCTGTGAATTTATGAGCAGCGGCCCGATCGTAGCCGCGATCCTTGAAAAAGAAAACGCTGTGGAAGATTTCCGTACGCTCATCGGTGCTACCAACCCGGCTAACGCCGCACCTGGCACCATCCGTGCCAAGTACGCTACCAGCGTCGGCGAAAATGCCGTGCACGGCTCCGACAGCGACGAAAACGCGGCAATTGAAGGCGCGTTCCATTTTGCGGGCGTGGAGCTGTTTTAATCTCAAGGAGAACAGCAAAATGTAAAACAGGAAAATTTAAAATGTAAAACTGCGAAGCCCGTTGCAAATCATTGATTTGCAACGGGCTTTTATAATTTTTGGTAATTCTGGTCGAAAAATCAAAATTTAATGTCCAATGTCCAATGTCCAATGTCCTCAATACATCATCAACTTCCTGGAAGCCGTGCCAAACGGAGTTTCGAGTCGGCAGGTGTAAAAACCTGGTTCGCGGAGATCAGCGCGATGGAGTACGATATGATTTTCGCCATGTTGGTAGGTGCCTGTTTTGGCGCTCACTTCGTGGCCTGCAGTGTCGAATATTCGAAGAAAAATGATTGCGGCGGCGGGCAGGCGGAACCACAAAAGGGTCATTTCAATAAAAGGATTGGGCGAGTTCTGGAAAAGTTCAACGCTTCCTTCGGCAGTTTTGCTGGGTAGGGGTTGGGTCTGAAATTGTGCAGCGGTCATGATTTAAAGTTCGTGTGCGACCGAAAGCGAAGGCGTGTTTTTTCTCATAGCACGAAACCCTTGCGATCTAATCTGTGGCGGATAGAATGGATGAATTTTTTGATTGTTGGGTGATGAGGAGAATTGATTCAAATGTTGTGCCAGAAAAGGCACCATCGCTGCTTCCTACCTTAGGTACGCTTCGAATGATTTGTTTTATGCGATTTTTCCGATAAAAAAACCTTTTAGAATAGTCATTGATCAATCCTAACGATCCTCACTTCTTCCAATTGGCTGAACCAGTCTGGCTCAGAGAGTTCCTGCCCTATGCTTCGGGTTGCAGATTTTAAATCAACAACAGACGAAACAATTTCGGACAAGATATCTGGGTTTGACGGGAAGGATGTTGGGTCAATGGGGTCTGCCGAAAAAAGAATCTTCAGGAAATCAAGCTCATCGGAGATTCCCTATGGGAGCAAAAAGGTATTCTCAAACAAAGTGGCGCGGGCTTCCAGAAATAGGAGTACTGCTGTTACACAAGATTTTCATCCCAAAATTCGGACTTAAATAGAGCAAGGCAGCATAAAGCATTTTTTCGGGTTGATTTTCAACGCTGAGTCGAAGCCCAATGGGTTGCCCAATAAAATGGAGGGTTGGGTGATCAATCGCGATGGTTCGCCAACCGTTTTCGGTTCGGGTTTCCAGGAGAATGGATATGCCCCAGCGTGGAAGATGCGTGCGGGTGTTATCCAACTTTAGGATTCGAAACCAATGTGATAATCGTTCAATGATACTCAAAAGAATGACTCGGAATTGGACGCATGAGGGTTTGGGAGAATGTGGGGTTTTGAATGGGAGAAGCAAAAACTCCCCGCGCCATCAGGAGATGGGCGGGGAATGGGGGGGGATTTTGGGGTTAGGTTTTGAGGGGAGTTACCTACGATTAAGCGAACTAATTCTCCTATATGTTAGTGATTTCCCTATATTATCACGAAGTGGGTGTTTTGTTGTCGTTATGACAAAATCATCGTCACCATTCCATTTGATTGTAGCTTTCGCTACTGAATGGTCAATATCAAAGGTCTGAGTATAAGCGTTGTTGTCCGTTACATCCCAAGTACCATTCCACATAACTGGCTGATTAAAAACTCCTAATTGCCACATTTTGGCAGAATACCTGTTATTAGTTTTAAAAATATATTCCATTTTGTATTCTGAAAATCCTTCCCAAAAAGTGGTCTCCCAAGTGCCTAGCAGTTTTTCAGCAGGTAACTTTTTTTGGGTTTGTGATCGGCTACTCGAATATTCATTAGACGACTCAGTCTGCCGAGTTTGACCATTATTGCTACTTTTTAACTCCCAGTCCTTCTGTTTACCTGTACCAGAACAGAATTCGCATCTGACTCTTCCAGTGCCGGGACACAAGGTACAGGGCAATTTTTCTGGTTCCATAACCGTCCCATTGGCAGTATATCGGTATCTGTTATATGTTTTAGAGCCAACGCCTTGACAACTGTAACAAAGTTTATTGCCCGAACCACCACAGTAGACACAGATTTTCTGTACTTCTACTAATACCCCGCCAGTTTTTTGCGCCAAAGTGTCGGAATTGTGGAGTGTAATCATACATAACAGAATAGTGCTTCTGAAAACTATTGCTTGTAAAAAAATTTGAATGTTTTCCATGTTCGGATACTGGTTTGTGCTAGTGATGAGAATGAAAGTGTAATTCCCAAAAGACATCGGGCGGGCGTTTTTGACCACCCGATGCCACAAATTCGATATGTCATATAGCATACGGGGGTAACTTCAAGGCTATCCAGAGAAGACTTATTGGGTCAAAACAAGCCGCTTGCTTAGTTTTTGGCCATCCACTCGGATTACTAAGAAATATACCCCAGTTGGGAGGCCATTTGCTTCGAAGTTATACTCATATGACCCAGCTTCTTGTTGTTCTTGTCGAACGGGTTGGGCTACCAGATTGCCTATAGCGTTAAATATTTTGATATCCACCGATTGGTCAATAGCTAATTCGTAAGCAATGATTGTGTTAGATGTGAATGGGTTGGGGAAAACATTAATATCTATGCTTGAAGCCTCAGAATTAAGCACTAATTCCTCTTGAGATCGTTCTTCGTTTTCGTCACTTTTGAATGGTGGTGCGCCGCCACAACCTTGAATATAAGCACGAAAAGCAACATTTACACCTTCTGCCTTGAACCCGGGATTCATCTGAATATACCTGCCCGCATCATAGTTGACCTTATTACCTAATGTTGGAAAAAACGGTACTGCTGCCATATTAGTGGTTATGGTTTCGATGGCTTCAAGTATAGGCAAGCCCGCCAAAACAGTATTTGTAATATTTACATTTCTTGAACAGCTGGGTTCGATGCCAGTAATAGCCGTGAGATGCCAGTCGAAAGAATAATTTCCAGTATTGAAATTGCCCAGTACATAATGGCCATCTGAACTGCCGCCCCACCCCCAATTCATAGAATAGAAAACGGGTAAGCCAGGAACAGTCTTATATCCATCGCATAGCCACGCATGGCAAGGACCCACAACCCCAGCACAACCCGTCATATAAGTTGGGTGTCCAAGATTAAGATCTATTTGAATGAGTGGCCCAAAATTTCCCCCTGTTAAGAACTGAGTGATCCATTGCATAGAATTGGAAAAACTAAAATAGTTCTGAAAAGCAGGAGCGATATCATCGACTTCCGCAGAAGACCCTGTTGCACCGTAATTCATGTCAACTGCCACACCGCAATGGTACATCAGCTTCGCTACATCAGGGTTGCTACTTGTTACCACATCAGGCATATTAGTCCAATTGTATTTAGTGTTCTCGAAATTGGCCGATTGCCAACCGTAAACACCATGATAATATTCGTGGAAACCTTTGCCGTATGCTGGAGAGTTGTGAAATTTTATCAGTTGCGCCATTGCTGTAGCTACACATCCTGTGTAAGCACGTCCGCCAGGGCCGGCAGCATCGGCAGGACAAAATTGATTGAAATATAGACCTTGATTCCATTTAGTGGTCAAAAATGGGCCAACAATGATTTCTGACTCTGCTCCATTCACGCTATTGCCTTTTAGGCAATCATCCCAACTTGCTTCCATGGAAGCAAGTTTTTTTTCCTTTATTAAAAAGGAGATTTGGTCTTTCATTGCATTCAGGTAATACCCCGCCTCAGGGTTGAGATGATCAAGATCATAGTTGCTTTTATCCGAGAATCCTAAAATTGGAGTGGACTTCTTGTCCCCAGCTACTAGCACGAAACCTTCAGGCTGAAAATTGAAGACGTATATCAAAGCCTTCTGCTGATTTTCTGCGCCAGTAATCTTTCCGTGCGAAGCGAGGATCTTTGCTTGTGGGTTTTGGGTTTTCATAAAGTTGATGGCCACGGTTTCGGCGTCTGAGGAAGAAACCGTTTGGCAAAATATAGATTGGATGCTGGCTAGAAACAAGGCTGCGATAAATCCAAAGTTGCAAATTATGTTTTTCATAATGAGAGAGCGTTTGCGTGAAAATGGGTGAAAATTTAAAAGCAATGAAAACATGGGGTGGTGACCGTTTCAGAACACCACCCCTCCTCATTCGCCATTCAGTTTTTGTCTTTTTTGATGGCTTCGACCTCCTTGCGGAGTGCTTCGTTTTCTTTCTGGATACCGATGACATAAAGCGTCAATTCTTCAATCTTTTCTAGTAATTTGGCATCCATAGCAGCCATATCAATACCGGTTTTTTGAACTTCTTCAGCGGAAGGCACACCTGGCAGGTGTTTATTTTCCTTGACATAGGCTTCCACTTCGGTCAGACTGCGGAGTTTGTAATCGTCTGCAAAGACGTAGTCTGCCCAATCTCCAGTGTTTTTGAGGGCTACCCTGACTTTTTCCGTGAGAATGCCATCCGCGACATAGAGTCGGTAGTTGCCAGGCATTTGAGCAGCATCTGAAATGCCGATACCCACTTTCCCCGGAGTCGTAATGCACAAGCCAGTATTTCCATTGGGGCTGAAATTGTAGCCAACATTGCCGTTTGCCGCTACATAGGTTTTCAGGTCAAGGTAGAATGCATTGTCGGGGGACAAGAACCGTGCTGCGGGTATGTTGCCAGCCCAGCCGTTATTGTTAAGGAGGTTCACTTCAAATTTAGCGGTGGGATTGGTAGTGTTGATACCGACTTTCCCTGCATTGGTGATACTCATGCGAGCGCCTCCGGATGTATATAAATCCAGTCCCCACCTATTGCCACCAACAGAACGCTTGCTACCTATACCCTCGGAGGTGTTGTCGTCACCAAAACCAAGGGAAATGCCGTCACCGCCATTCACTTGAAATCTTGCACTCGGATTAGCTGTTGCAACACCGACATTACCCGAACCCGTTATTGACAAGACATTGCCGGCAGCATTGTGAAAGAAATTCAATCTGTCGCTAGCATCTGTAGCGCCTATAGTACCCGCAATATCCCAATATCCATTGTTAATATTGGCAAGCCGAATTCGGGCGAAATCGGAGGTGCTATTGCGTAGTTCCAATGTTGGAAGATTGTTACCTAAAATGGATAATTTAGCAACCGAGGAATTGGTGCCGATTCCAACATTTCCAGCATTTGTAATACTCATTTTACTTGACCCAGAAGTATAAAAATCAAGCCCCCACCTATTCCCACCAACAGAGCGTTTACTGCCAATGCCCTCTGCAGTATTGCCGTCACCAAATCCGATAGAAATCCCATCTCCACCATTAACTTGGAATTTCTGGTTTGGGGTGGACGTACCAATACCAACGTTCTTAGTCAATGTCGTCGGATAAATGGCCGTAGCGCTTTGGCTCCATTGTGCAGAGAGCGTACCAGAACAAAAAAGAGCGATGGTCAGAAGGAGTGCAGTTGCGAAAAATTGAATCTTGTTCATGTTGATGTTTTTTAAAATGTTGAGAGAAAGTGAAAGGTTAATTTTTGTGGCGCGGCTTGGTTATAGTCAAGGTTTTGAGCGCCTTTAATGATGAATTTGATGGGGTTTGGAAATGTTATACGGAGCGTGTAGTTTTTTTTGGGGGGGGGAATTGGTGAATTGGGGTCTGGCAGGGTAAATTTGAATTATTTGGTGCCGCGTCCTTCTTCTGAGCAAAGGGTACAGCCATTAGAAAACCCCAGGTTATAACTGATGGCATTGGAGCTGATAGTGCCGCCGCCCGTTCCAATACTGCCGTTGGACATGGGAAAATCCTCGATTTTGAAACTTGACCCGGAGAGGGTTACACTGTGATTTGATCGGTAGCTATCCGTGAATAGCAGTTCGTTTTCTTTGTCTCCCTTTGATACGACTATCGTGCTTGGATAAGTATTAGACCAAAAATTGCCGAAACAGTCTGAGCATACATAGTCAGCCAAAATGGAGTAGGTGCCGACAAAAACATCGCGTGGATCGAGCTTGTCTTTTGTGCAAGCAGAGAGCAGAAATACGAAGGAGCAGAGGATCAGGAATTGGTTCTTTTTCATGACAATGATTTTTTAAAATGAGAAAATTTGTTTTTAATTTGCACTAGTATTGAGGAGATGTCCCCGATTCTGAGTGCCTTTGAAGATGAATTTGGGCAAGGAGGGAAACGTTATACGCCTTCAGCAATTTTTATAAAAATTATTTTAAAGTATTGATAATCAATAATATATAAACAAAATTATTGAACATGATTCCACCAGCCCCCCCATCAGAAGCGGCCTTTACTCACCATTAAGTATTTGAAGACATGAAGCACCCCCCGATTTTTTTGCTTTTTTTCTGCATTGCTCCCCTTGGTGCGGGTGCGCAAGTAGTGGACACGGCAGCAGTGGTGCAAGTAGTGGATAGCCTTATCCTGGTGTCGCGCTCCTTCGCAAATCAGGGAGATTTTGATATAGCCTTGGAAGTCAATGCAATTGCTGAAAAATTAACCCTTGAAAAACTGGGGCGGGAGACAAAATCTTACGGAAGCACTTGCGTCAACCATGGTCGGATTCTTTACATTAAATCAGATTTCCCTGCCGCAGAAAAGTGGTGCTTGGAGTCCAAAAATATTCGGGAAAAAATACTTGGCAAGGAAAACGCGGACTATGCCTATAGCGTGCATCTCTTAGGGAATGTGATTTTTGACTTGGGAGATTTCGAGAAAGCGGAACAGCTTTTTCTCGAAGCCAAGGGCATCCGAGAAAGAGTGCTTGGTAAAAAGGATTCGGTCTACGCCTGGAGCTTAAACAATTTGGCAAATGTTAACCTCGAACTGGGGAATTACGAGCAATGCGAATCATTTCATCTCGAAGCCAAAGCCATTAGAGAAATAGTCTTAGGAAGAAACATTCTGATTATGGGGCAAGTCTGCACAATTTAGCCAATTTGTATCGGCGCATTGGCAATTATCAAAAATCAGCATCCTACTACCTTGAATCAATCGAAATTCAAGAAAAATCGCTCTCCAGAGACTTTCTTGAGCAAAGATTGTACACATGGAGTTTAGACAACTTGGCGGATTTATACAGGATTATGGGGCAATATGAGAAATCCGAACCATTGCACATTAAAGTCAAGAATATTAGAGAAAAAGTGTTGGGCAAAGAGAGCTCGGACTATGCATGGAGCTTGAATTGTCTGGCACAATTATATTTTGACATGGGCCACTACGAAAAAGCCGAGCCATTATTCCTGGAATCCAAAGCCATCCAAGAAAGAACCATCGGCAACGAAGCTACAGAATATGCCTGGACTTTGGACAATTTTGCGAATCTGTATAGGGTGATGAAGTGTTACGAGCAAGCAGAGCCATTGTTTCTTGAAGCCAATGCCATTAAGGGAAAAATGTTGGGCATAAAGCATCCAGAATATGCTTTGAGTTTGGGCAACTTGGCGAACTTGTATTATGAGATGGGGCATTTTGATCAGGCCGAGCCACTGTTTGAGCAACTCTCTACTTTGAACCAATCTCTGCTAACCCGGTCATTGCGCTACCAGTCGGAACGGGAATTGAACAATTACCTCAGTACGTTTTCAACGAGTCAAAACCAACTATTGTCCTTTGCCCAAACAGCATCCAACGAAACAAAACATATCTCACAAGTCTGTTATGACTACGGCCTTTTTTACAAAGGCTTTTTGCTCCAAACTGTGAATAAAGTCAAACATCGAGCCCTTTCCGACTCATCGGCCACAGAGAAATTCAAACTGCTAAAATCTTTCGAACGGCGCCTCGCTGCCCAGTATACCATCCCGATTGGCCAGCGTGACAGTATTAACGTCGCATTCCTTGAAGCCCAAGCCAACGCCCTTGAAAAAGACCTTGTCCGTACCGTCACCGGATACGGAGAAGCCATGCGTCAGGTAAGGTGGCAAGAAGTTCAAGCCGCTTTAAAACCCGGCGAAGCTGCCGTCGAATTTATCCACTACCACTATTTCAGTCCCAAAGCCACAGATAGCACGATGTATGCCGCCCTTGTCCTTCTCCCTTTATCCGCCCCTGCCGGCCAGGGATTGGCAGGCGGGGAAGATGTATCGAAGGGTGGCGGTGGGACCCACCCTCAGTTCGTCTTGCTTTTTGAAGAAAAAGAACTCGCTACACTCTTGCGTGGCACAACAGGAGGTAGTAACTTTTTGAAAATCAATGCTTTGTATGCTCAAAAAACTACCGATGACAAACGAAAATCCCTCTACGAACTGATTTGGCAACCTCTGGAGGGTTTATTGAAGGGCAGTCATACGGTATATTATTCGCCCTCTGGGCTGCTGCATCGAATCAATTTGGCGGCCATCGCCACGTCAGAAGGACAAACCTATACGGATCGCCGTCAGTTGGTTGTGCTGGGCAGTACCCGTCAGTTGGTGGTTCCCAATAGTCTCAACCAAAACAGCATCAATACCGCCTACCTCGCCGGTGGTATCCGTTATGATGCTGACAGCACAGCCATTGCAAGCGCCAACCAAGGCACCTCGTCGCGTGGCTTTGAATTTCCGAGTATGATTGCTTTGCAGCATGACAGCCTTACGCGTAGCGGTGCACTTGATTACTTGCCAGAAACTGCGGCTGAAGTGCACGATATTGGGCAGGCGCTCAACTTCGCTGGTCTACAGGCGAAAGTGGACACGGGTTTCTACGCCACGGAAGAATCGTTCCGGCGATTAGGTGTTGGAAAGATTTCCCCTCGTATCATCCACTTGGCCACACACGGTTACTTTTTCCTGGATCCAGTGGTCAGTGGCGTCCGAAAGTCGGCATTAGGCAGTAATCGCGAACCCATTTTCAAATTATCCGACCACCCCATGATCCGTTCCGGACTCATCATGGCGGGCGCCAAGCAGGCCTGGCTCACGGGAAAGCACCCTGCAGGACAGGAAGACGGCATCCTCACTGCTTACGAGATCAGCCAGATGAATTTGTCTGGTACTGAACTGGTTGTACTCAGCGCCTGTGAGACAGGGCTGGGCGACATCGTAGGCAATGAAGGGGTTTACGGCTTGCAACGTGCTTTCAAGATCGCCGGGGCAAAGTACCTCATCATGTCGCTCTGGAAAGTGGACGACAAGAGTACCCGGGCGTTTATGACCAGTTTTTACCGGCATTGGCTGACGGAGAAACAGACGGTGCCGGAGGCTTTTCGAAGTGCCGAGAGGGAAATGCGGTTAAAGTACTCGGGGGCGTATGATTGGGCGGGGTTTGTGTTGGTGGAGTGAGCGTTGGTTATTATACTGGGAATTGTAAAAGGATTAATTTTTTGCAAAGCAGGAAACATCTAAGATTAAATAAACTTTCAAAATTTGTCAATTTTGGGCAATTTGCGCGAGTCGGAATAATCCGAGTGTAATAATTAAGAAATTCATGCTTCAGTGAATAAATTTTGAACTTATAAAAATACTTTGTCGTGAAAACATCTCTTACCCTTCTTCTTTCGTCAAAACATTCTAACAGCACGAAACGGACCTTCCTTTTGCTCTGCTTCACGTTCATTGCCTCGTTCGCTTTTTCCCAAGATGTGGACTCGCTGGCGGCAACCAAAGAAGTGGATAGCCTTATTGCAGTTTGTCGCAAGATGATCATTGCAAGCGATTTTGACAAAGCCCTGCAAGTCATTGAACACGCGAAAAACCGGACATTGGCTGCATTTGGACAGCAATCTGCGCTGTATGCCAAATGTTTAGTGAATCAGGGAAGAACCTATTATATTAGCGGTAAATTTCCGGAGGCGGAAAAATCGTGGCAGGAATCAAAAGAAATCCGGGGAAATGTGCTTGGAAAGGAACACCCGGATTACGCAAACTCTTTGAACAATCTTGGTATTCTTTACAGCGTAACAGGCGATTACGCCAAAGCGGAGCTGATGTATTTGGAAGCGAAAGCCATCCGGGAAAAGGCATTGGGCAAGGAGCACCCCGACTATGCCGCGTCTTTGAACAACCTTGCCATTCTGTACCAAAGAGAAGGCGATTACGCCAAAGCGGAGCTGCTGTATTTGGAAGCGAAAGCCATCCGAGAAAAGACACTCGGTAAGGAGCACCCCGACTATGCGCAATCTGTGTTCAACCTTGCCACTACATACTATCTCAAGGGTGAATATGCCAAAGCGGAGCCGATGCATTTAGAAGCGAAAGCCATCCGGGAAAAGGCATTGGGCAAGGAACACCCTGACTATGCACAATCCCTCAACAATCTTGCTCTTTTGTACAGAACACTGGGCGATGATGACAAAGTGGAGTTGCTGCAATTAGAATCCAAAGCCATCCAGAAAAAGACCAAAGGCAAAGAACACCCCGATTATGCACAGTCTGTGTTCAACCTCGCCGCTACATACTATATCAAGGGTGAATATGCCAAAGCGGAGTCGCTGTATTTGGAAATAAAGGATGTCTATGCAAAAACATTGGGTAAAGGAAGTGTAGAGTATGCCCAGTCTTTGCAAGAACTAGCCAATATTTATCGTGTAAAAGGCGACTATTCCAAAGTGGAGCCATTGTACTTGGAGGTCAATGACATCTATTTGAAAACATTGGGTAAGGAGAACCCAGAATATGCTCTGCTATTGCAACGTTTAGCCAACTTTTATCAGGATAAAGGCGACTATTCCAAAGCAGAAATTCTATATTTGGATGCCAAAGAAATTAGTGCAAAAAACTTCGGAAGGGAACACTCGGATTATGCCTCCGTTTTGGTAAATCTTGCCAGTCTTTACCAAGCTAAAAATGACTTCGCCAAGGCAGAATCATTGCTCCTTGAAGCTAAAGAAATCCATTCAAAGACTTTGGGCAAGCGACACGATGGATATGCCACCTGCTTGCTTAATCTTTCTCAAGTTTATGCCATTCGAGGCGGATTTGACAAAGCCGAAAAATGTTGTTTGGAAGCAGTGAGCATATTTGTAAAAACATTAGGCACTGAACACTATCGTTATGCCGCTTCTTTGCAAAACTTGGCTGCTATTTATTTTGACAAAGGCGATTACGCCAAAGCGGAAACTTGTTTTTTAGAAGCCAAAAACATTTATGAAAGAACATTAAGCAAAGAACATCCCGAAGCCACTGGAATTTTGCTCGAACTCGGCATGGTTTACACAGGCCAACGTCAATTCGACAAAGCTGCCAAATACTTTTTGACCTACGGTCGGTCAGAGCAAGACCTTGTTTTAAAATCCGCCCGCTACTCCTCCCAAAATGAAATGTTAGCATACCTCCAAACCTTTGAAAAGGGTATGGACATATTCTACTCATTTACTCATATTTATCCCGAATCCAAGATTGCCTGTGCTTCCTATGAAAACACGCTTTTCAAAAAAGGCTTTCTTTTGAACATTGCCTTGCAGATAAAAAACAAGTTGCACTCTGACACCGCTTCGGCAGTCAAATATGAAATCCTGAGCAACTATCACCGCCGACTTGCCATGGAATACACTAAACCTATCGCCGAGCGCGACAGTGCAAGAGTCGTTTCTTTGGAAGGGAAAGTCAATACGCTCGAAAAGGAACTGACCCGCACAGTGACAGGTTTCGGCGAAACTCTGCAACAAGTACATTGGCAGGAAGTGCAGGCCAAACTGAAACCCGGCTCGGTAGCTATCGAGTTCGCCCACTACCGCTACTTCACTCCCAATGCGACCGACAGTACCATGTACGCCGCTCTTATCCTTAGACCTTTATCCGCCCATGCCCGTCAGGGCTTGGCAGGTGGGGAAGATCTATCGAAGGAGATCGAAGACCCTGTCCCCCAGTTCATACCCTTATTCGAAGCCCAAACCCTCAAAGCCCTTATGCGCGGCGCCTCTGGCGGCAGCAATTTCCTGAAAATCAACACACTGTACAGCCAAAAAGCCCTCTACGACCTTATCTGGAAGCCACTCGAACCTTTACTCACAGGCATAAAAACCGTTTACTGTTCTCCCTCCGGCCTGCTCCACCGGATCAATCTGGCAGCCATCGCTACACCCGAAGGCAAATCGTATGGCGATCGCCGCCAACTCGTGGTACTGGGCAGCACCCGTTCACTCGCCGTAGGGACGAAGGAGAGCCAATTGGTCGTGCCCAACAATAGCAACCCAAGCAGTACCAACGATGCCTACCTCGCCGGCGGGATTCGTTACGACAGCGACAGTACCGCCGTAGCTTATGCCAACCGGGGCGCTTCGTCGCGAAGTATTGAGCCGAGTGGCTTGGCATTTCAGCCCGACAGCCTCAGTATCACCCGGGGCGGTGTGTTGGATTATCTACCGGCTACTGCTAGCGAAGTGCGCGAAATAGGACAGACGATTCAAATCGCTGGCCTTGAAGCGAAAATAGATACAGGATTCTACGCCACAGAGGAATCCTTCCGTCAACTGGGCGTCGGCTCGCCTTCTCCGCGCATCATTCATTTGGCCACGCACGGCTATTTTTTCCCCGATCCGGCTGTCAGCAAAAAACAGTTGAACATCGGCAGCGAACCCGTTTTAAAAATGTCAGAACACCCCATGATCCGCTCCGGGCTCATCATGGCCGGCGCCAAACAGGCCTGGCTCACGGGCAAACACCCCGAAGGCCAAGAAGACGGCATCCTGACCGCCTATGAGATCAGCCAGATGAACCTCAGCGGCACAGAACTGGTGGTATTGAGTGCTTGCGAAACCGGTCTGGGCGACATCGTTGGCAACGAAGGCGTGTACGGCCTGCAACGGGCCTTCAAGATCGCCGGGGCCAAATACCTCATCATGTCGCTTTGGAAAGTAGACGATCAGAGCACCCGGGCGTTTATGACGAGCTTCTACCGGCATTGGCTTACGGAAAAGCAGACGGTGCCGGAGGCATTTCGCAGCACGCAGCGGGAGATGCGGGCGAAGTATGCAGGAGCGTATGATTGGGCGGGGTTTGTGTTGATTGAGTGAGTTTTTGCTGGTAAAAAACTCCCAATGCAGGCTCAATCCAAAGAAGGAATTTCGTGTAGCAAAAAATGAAGCAGGCCACATACCCTGATGCCCGAATCACGCAGGTAACTTTCGCTTTCAGGGGTAACAATAAATCTAAAATCCGGGTTGAGATCTTCACAACTTAGATAAAACCCTTTGGAGACGGAGGGCGCGTTGGAATATTTTATTTCAATGGCGGCCAATTTCCCAGAAGGTGTTTCAAGCAATAAATCAATTTCTGCGCCATGGTGGGTACGGTAAAAATAGTAATTCCACCGGTCGCCGCAAACCCTGCGGATTTGCTGGATTACGTAGCCTTCCCACGAGGCGCCCAACATCGGGCTGGAATAAAGTCCTTCCAGGTCGGGGATGCGGACAAGTGCATGATGAAAACCAGAATCGTTAAAATAAAATTTCGGAGATTTGGTTAGCCGTTTGCCGAGGTTGCGGAAATAAGGCTCTAGTTTTTGGGTAAGGAAGGCGCCCTCGAGCAAATAAAGATATTTATTGACCGATTGAACAGAAATGTCCATTGAACGGGAAATTTCCGCAGCGTTCAAAATTTGCCCATGCAAGTGACCCAGCATTCGGATGAAACGGCTCATTGTCAGCGGCTCTACTTCGTAGCCGATGATTCTGCGCAGATCACGTTCAACAAAGGTTTTTGTAAAGTTTTCAAGCCAACGTTTCGCTACGTCGAAGTTCTTTGCCAAAAAAGCGTCTGGAAAGCCGCCCCGTAGCCAATGCTCCCGCATAGGATAAGCGGGGGCGATTTCAGGCAGCGAGAAAGGGGAGAGCTCGTGGAAAACGATGCGCCCAGCCAGCGACTCGGAACTGTTGCGAAGCAATTCAGGAGATGCGGATCCCAAAAGAATGAATCGCGCGGGTTCGCGCTGCTTGTCCACTAAGGAACGAATGATCGGGAAAAGCCTCGGCATGGTTTGAACTTCGTCTATGATGACACATTTGTCAAAATGCTCCGAGAGATAGGTTTCAGGGCTTGCCAATTTGGCAAGGTCGTTTTCAGATTCAAGGTCGAGGTAGAGCGTCTTTTTTTTCAGGTGTTTGCCGATGGATTTAGCAAGGGTCGTTTTCCCAACCTGTCTAGAGCCGATGATAGCTACGACAGGAAAGAGGTCTAAATCTTCTACAATATTATCCGTTGCAATCCGAAATATCATGGCGCAAACATCCGATTTAACCGTGAAAAAACCAAACTGTAGTTGTGTTTTTTCACGGTTAAATTATTGGGTTTGATGTGCGATCATGTCACTGTGGAGATTGTACGACCAGCGTACCCGGTCATTTATGGCCGGTTTTTATCGTCATTGGCTAGCGGAGAAGCAAGCTGTTCCGGAAGCATTTCATGCTACGCAGCGCGAAATGAAGGTTAAGTATTCTGGTGCGTATGATTGGGCAGGGTTTGTGTTGGTGGAGTGAGGGGAATTGCGCTGGGGAAGCTGACACCCCTGTCCATACCCTTGTTCAAACGATAGCACTCAGCAGCCATTTTGCAATAATGTGATGGTCTGTATCACGTACCTTTGCAGCACTTATGGCAAAAAGGTTCAACATCACGGGGCTCTGTTACGCCGATGAGCATTACATGGCCGACATCTCCGGAAAACTCGAACAAATCCGGAAAATGGTCGCGTATGGCGAGTATTTTATAATCAACCGGCCGCGGCAGTATGGTAAAACCACGATGCTGTACCATTTAGGGGAACTGTTGAGCCAATCGGGCGATTTCCTTATCTTTAACACGAGCTTTGAAGGTCTGGGCGATACTGTATTTCAAGAGGAAAGCCTTTTTTGCAAAACCTTTCTCGGCTTGTTGCTGCCTGAACTGGAAAATGCTGCGTTGGAAGAAGACCAGGCAGAATTTCTTCAAAAATCTATAGACGGCGTGGCAACACTTGATACCCTTTCCAAAACAATAACCTTATTTGCCCGCAAAACCGATCGCAAGATGGTATTGCTGATTGACGAAGTAGATAAAAGCACCAACAACCAACTTTTTGTCAGCTTTCTCGGCATGTTGCGCAACAAGTACCTGGATCGAAAAAAATCCAAAACTTTCCATTCCGTTGTGCTTGCGGGCGTTCATGATATTAAAACGCTCAAATTAAAACTACGCCCCGATTCTGAGCAGAAATACAACTCTCCCTGGAACATCGCCGCCGATTTCAAAGTGGATATGAGCTTGTACCCCAACGAGATAAAACCGATGCTCGATGAGTACGCCGCTGACAGGGCCGTATCCATGGATACCCAGGCAGTTGCCGAGCGCCTCTTTTATTATACCTCCGGCTATCCTTTTTTAGTCAGCAAGCTGTGTAAGATGTTTGACGAGGAAATCTTGCCGGAAAAAAGAGCCCATGAATGGACGGTCGAAGATGTGGATATGGCCACAAGCAGGCTGGTCACGGAAACGAATTCCAATTTTGATAGTCTGATCAACAACCTGGAAAACAACCCCGACCTGTACCAATTGACCTATCGCCTGATTGTTCAGGCCGAACAACTGCCATTCAATATACATGATCCGCTGGTAAACCTTGGTGTTTTGTACGGCATCTTTTCCAACGGCAGCGGCTTGAATGTCCACAACCGGATTTATCGGGAGATCGTCGCCAACTACATGTCCTCGAAAATGCTCACTGGCGGCGAACAGCCCAGCGGAATCAACCAATATCCTGGTATTTATATTTCTGCTGAAAACAGCCTTGACGTCGAAAAAGTGCTCACCCGTTTCCAGGCATTCATGAAAGAAGAATACAGCAAACAGGATCGTGATTTCCTCGAACGCCAGGGACGTTTGCTCTTTCTCGCCTTTCTCAAGCCCATCCTCAACGGCCAAGGCTACAGTTTCAAGGAACCCCAGATTTCAGAAGAACGCCGCCTCGATGTGGTCATCACCTTTTACCAGCGCCGGTATGTGGCCGAACTCAAAGTTTGGCGCGGCGCGGCCGCTCACCAGCGTGGCCTTGTCCAACTGGCAGGCTATCTTGAAGGACTTGGCCTGCGCGAAGGCTTTCTTGTCATCTTCGATCACAGTGCCGTCAAATCCTGGCGGCAGGAGCGAATAGAAGTGGAGGGCAAAAGCGTATTCGCCGTGTGGGTGTGAACGGGATCATGTCGTAAATTAAAATTGTCTCCTGCCGACCAAGCACTATTTTTGCCAATTACCCACACATTCGCAGACAAAACCTTGGAAGATTTAAACTACATCCCCGCTATCATCTCCGGCGATCGAGCCCTGATCACCCGGATGTATGCCCAACTTTTTCCGGCTATCCGCCAATTGGTGAAAGACCATGTGGGCACCGAAGACGACGCCAAAGACGTATTCCAGGACGCGACCATCGTAATTTATGAAATGGCGCAAAAGCCTGGTTTTCGACTCACCAGCAAGTTCAGTACCCTGTTCATCGGGGTAGGCCGCAATATTTGGATGACCCGGCGGCAAAAAAAGACGAATTCGGAAGTAACAATTCCGGAGGATGCCAAATACATACCCGACGATTCCTTACTGATCGACTCGCTCCAGCTGGAGCGCGGCAAACTTTTTTACAAAGCCCTGCGACAATTGGGAGAAGACTGCCAAAAACTGCTGGAATTGTTCTTCCAGAATCATAAAATGGAAGAAATCGCTCAAAAAATGGGCTTTGCCAGCGAAGGCTATGCCCGTGTGCGAAAATCACAATGCAAAGACCGGTTGGTGGAAACAATCAAAAAGGACGCAGCCTTCAAGGAACTTCAAACCGCTTGACAGTCATGAAAAATTTGGACAACAACGAACTCATCGAACAATACCTGCGCGGCGCACTCCCGCCCGAGGATCTGCAAGCGGTAGAAACCAGCCTTCTTACCGATCCTGCATTCCGGGCGGAGGTGGAATTGCACCAGCAACTGCACGAAGAATTTGCCGACTCGAAAAAGCTGGAACTCCGCGATTTATTGACCGATGTCCTGAAGGATCCGCCGCCAGTTCCACCAGCAAATTATGGTTGGGTAAAATGGGCAGGCATTGCAGTGACGGTTTTATTGTTGGGTGGTCTGGGTTGGTATTGGCTTGCTCCAGAGCAGGAGAGCATTCAGCCAGCAACGCAGGAAGAAATCAAAACCATACCGCCAAGCACAGAACCCATCGCCACACAGGAAAAGGAAAATACTGTAACAGAACCTATCGGGAAAACGCCAGAACACCCCATCGCACAAGCAAATCCGGCGGCATACACCCCGAACAGTGCCTTTGAAAGCCGCCTCGGTAGTATGGTTCGATCCTCAGACGGAACGGCAGAAATGACCTCGCCCGTCATGGGAGCAATGTTCAAAGCTGAAAATGGCCTAGTGAAAATAAACTTTCGGGGCACGGCTCCGGCTGATGCAGATACAGCCCAGTTTCCCTTGGTGTTGAAGGTTTATGACAACAAGGTTGATTTGAACAAATCCCTGTACCGTATTCTACCAACCATCAACACACAAAATGTGAATGGGATATGGACATTCTCTTCCGCTCAGAGACTTCGCTTACGGCCCGGATTGTACTACTACACTCTGGAGCGTCAGGCAGATGAGGATTTGATTTTTGTAGCGAAGTTTTGGGTGGAGTAGGGGAGTAGCCCCCAAAAAACAGGAAGCCCCGGCTGCCCGGAACTTCCTGCAATTTGGTCTTTAGAAACAGGGGGATCAGTTACTACTGCTAAAACCACTAATCATCATGAATGGTCCGCCGCACACGGCTGGTTGTGAATCACCCGTCACCATTTTTACTCCTTGATCACTAGCGTTGACATACTTCCTTTTTCGCTCGTTACCGTGATGGTGTAGGTGCCGGCTGAAAGGTTTTGAAGATCAACTTTTTGGGAAAAATCAGCCGTCTGTTTAATATCTGTCTTGCGAAGCAGTCGCCCTTGCGCGTCGTGTAGCATGCACCAGAAAGAGCTTGGTTCGGTACTATGCACCTCTATTTGCACGAATTCGGTGGCAGGGTTGGGCGAAATGCGGACTTTGGCATCCAGGGTATTGGGCGAAAGCAGGCCAACCAGCGGGCTGCCGATGTATTTGTAAACCCGGGTCGTATGGTCGGTGGGATTAATTGGACCCCATTCGCCAGCCCAACCATGAGTAGCGGAGTTGAATGCAGGCCAGCCAATGCTTTCCCCGTCGCTGATTTGTATCCAGGTGTCACCACGGTCTTTGCTGATCCAGGTCTGGTTTTTTCCGAAGAACTGAGGTTCTGTGAAAATACCAGCCACCATAATTGAAGTGCCTTTCAGATAGGCTGGTATGCCATAGAAATGGTAGGTCTCCGAAATAGGCAGTGTAATTGCCTCCCAGGCAGCACCGCCGTTGGTAGTCCTATAAAGTTGATCCGAGCCAGCCTGATTGCCCCAATAGGTAACAATGCCGTTGTTTTCGTCTGAATATGCAAGTGCCCCAGCTTCAGCAAGCGGTGTTTGCACGACATCCCAGTTATACCCGGAGTTGGCTGAATGGTACACCCTTCCTCTATTGGTGACAAACCAAATGTGGTTGCCTACAGCACTGCCACCATTGTTAAACCCGAATTCGCCTGGTAATGGGTCAGGGATATTGGCAGGGTCAACCAGTGTCCAGGCAATGCCACCATTTGCTGTATTGTACACTTCAAATTCTCCATTTCTCGGGTCGCCGATCTGACAAACTTTGGCGGGCGAAAAAGCATGGATGTAGTCCGGCCAGGAAACGACCGGATCCCAAGGGGTATTGGCTTCTTGCCATGTTTGGCCGCCATCGAAGGTTTTCAGGGTAATGGCATTGCCCCAGTTTTGAAGCGCAATGACGTATGCAGTGGATTCATCGGTGCTCGTTATACAAGCTGTGTAAGGAGCGCCTTGCAGGGGTAAAGTACTGGTGTTGAAAGTTGTACCGCCATCAATGGTTCGAGCGACCATGGCTACGTCATGCCCGTCCGTCCGACAGGCTGCAAACCAGGCCGTATTGGCATTATACAAAGAAATGGAGTACACACCAATGGTGTCGCCAAAAGGCTCGTAAACTGCCCAAGCCTCTTGAGCTTTGGCCACAATGGGGATCAACAATGCGATGTAAAGTAAAAAAGGTTTCATAATGCTGGAAAAGTTTAATTGGTGAAATAGCAAAAAGATACTGTCCGGGTTACGGCAGTACAAATGTTTTTTGGAATGCAAAATGAAACGAGTCGGGAATCTGGTTAAAAAGAAATGGGGACTAAACGCAGTGCAAAAGTGAGTCTCTTTCGTTGCCCAAACTACCCCCCACCTAGGGGTAATTTTATTCAGAAATTTGCCATAAA